>UMCO01080187.1_pt1 | contig 24394 bp, 17 predicted proteins | sample 1964251 | NCBI WGS metagenome assembly UMCO01 (sample SAMEA4835970, study PRJEB28245) | human gut metagenome | biome: gut microbiome; material: fecal sample | place: Denmark | collected 2008
ACCAGCATAGAAACCTTATCGCCAATCATCAGCATCTCGTTGGAGATGTTCTGGGTCTTGGGGATAACGCCGCGAATCTTCAGGCCATCGAGAACCACATGGTAGTATTTGTCGGTGACGTTGACGATGGTAGCCAGATAACGACCACCAATCATGGATTCACTGACGCCCTCAACCTTGGCAGACATACGCTCCAGCAGAGAATGGCTGACGCGGATGTTGACAGTCTTTGCGCGAGCATCCACTTCCAGTGCCTCGACGGCAACAGGAATACCCATGCCGACCTTGAAGCTCTTGGAGGCATCTTCGATATACTCGAATGCAGACAGTGCGCCGGTACCCATGCTCACTTCAACGCCAAAAGCCTCGACGATGACATAGCGAGGACCACAGGACAGAACGCTGGCGGTAGTGGTGCTGCCGACCTCGACACGAGTCTGAGGAGTGGCGCGGAAGAAGTAGCGATTCTGCAGCTGAGCCAGAGCATCGGCGCGAGAACCAACGGCAAAAGGAATGCGAGTGCCGAAATCATCGGTGAAGTAACCGACATCGCGGGGGATGAAGGAAATGACAGCGCCGAGCATGCGGTTGGCCTTGCGCTTGTAGCGAATGGTCTTCTCTTCGTTGCTCAGACCATCCATATCCTTCATCAGGCTGTACTTGAAGAAATCTTCGGGGACGAACACGACACGCATGGTATTGCGCTTTGCAACAATCTTGATGCCATCGCCCATGGGCTCGATAGCAACGACCTTTGCATACAGAACGCGATGCTGACGGATAGCACGACGCATTTCGTCTTCATCGGAAGCCTGAACCATATCGGGCATCTGTGCTTCAATCAGGTCGTTGCCGGAATCGACATAACGGCCCAGTTTGGGAAGACGGCGCTCAGGAGCAGCTTCTGCGTCCTCCTCGGGAGCATCTTCGTCAACAGCCTCAGTCTTGGCATCACCGCCTTCTTCATTGGAAGCGGTGTCGGCAGCAACGAAATCGGGATTGGCAGCAACCTCTTCGGCGGTATTGGCGAAAGCGGCCTCTTCGTCAACGGGGGTCTCGACAGCAGCCTCAGCCACTTCGGGAGTATTCAGATTCATAGTATCTTCCATGATAAACTTTACCTTTCTGTAAATAGAAATTTATATACATTACCGTGTGGGGACGGTAATAACAAAAGAAAAAGACCTTACCCAAAAAACGGATAAGGTCTTGCGCATTATATAAGGGGATTAGATGCCAAACTTGTTTTTCTTCTTGGACTGAGCAGCAGTCCCCTTCCCTGCTGTGTTCGTTTCGGTCTTTACGGTACTGCTCATCATATCGGCAGCAGACGGAATCTCGGTACGCTTCTGCTGTTGACGGAATCTCTCCGTGCTCTGTGTAGAAGCAATTTCCTGATTGCTTGCTGCCACACTCAAGAAATCGGCACCAGTCTTGACTTTGTTGGTACCGGCACTGAATGCGTCTCTGTCTTCTGTCGCTGCATATTTCTTGCGGCTGGGCAGAAGGCTGATGATAGGCATCTGTTCAAGTTCGAGTTCGCCTTTTTCGTTCTTGACGGCAAACTCCTTGAACATCGGATGTAGGTTATAGCCAAACTTGTTGGCTTTCAGCACTTTTGCGTGCTGTCTGAAAAGCAAAACATTCTCAAAAGGCATCGCCATAACTTCATCGGGGTTGATGACATTACGCTTGCCTTCGCCAAGAGATAAGGAATAGCCCTGATTCATAGGACGATAGCCAAGAACCGTAGGACGATTATCCTTGACGCTCTTGGATACGACTGTCATGACACCGCTCTTATAAGAAATGAAATCAGCAGTCGTTTTATCGTTAACGCCAAGGCACAACAAAGTATCACAGCAACCGATAATGGTCTCGGCGTTCGTTTCACCGTAGGTCTCCTGCAGCTGTGAGTATGTCTGGCAAATCATAAAGATACCGATTTTACGAGAACGAACGGTAGAAATCAGAACTTCAAAGTTCGGAATCATACCGATGTTAACGAACTCGTCCAGAATCATATTTACTGTATTACGGGTCTTGGGACCATAGGTATCTGCTGCGTCGGAAATATCCTTGAACAGGAAGTTGAACAGCAAAGAAGTAATAGGCTTCATGGCTGCACTCTTATCAGACATAACGCAGAACAAGGCCGTCTTCTTTTTAGAAGGATGGTCGCCAATCGAAGCAAGGTCGATATCTTTGTTGCGAAGAATACGGCGCAAATCGCGCATCTGGAACAGCTGCATGCGCTGACCAAGTCCTGTGATGAACTGAGGTCTTGCGTTATCAGAGTTCTGCTTAAAGATTGACCATGCAAGCTGTGCGGGATTATCCAGAGGAATGTCCTTGAAACACTCTTCCCATTTTGCAAGGTCGTTGTTCAAAAGCAGACGATAAATTTCATCGATATGAAGCGGTGCGCGGCGGTCTACCCAGTCATCGATGTCTGCGATGTACTTTTCGACCCATGCCGATACATATTCATCACCGGTCAACGAAGCATCGATAGCGCTGTCACGCTGCCCGTTTTCGAGGTCTTGCTCGGCCTTTCTCTTTGCAAGTTCTCTTACGCAGTAATACTTATCATTCATAATAGTAGATTCATCCTGAATGATAGTAATGAACTGCTGGCAGTCATTGCTGTCGATAGAGAGGTCTTTACAGAGTTCAATAATAGACTTGGTGAACTTTTCTACTTTGGCACTTTCATTTCGATATGCCTGATAGAAGATGATAGCTTTCAAAAGGTTGGCTTCGCCGCCGTCCCAGAACTCATCGCCTTCACCGGAGTTCTTCATGATAGCATCTGCAAATTCGGCAATACGCAGTTCGTTTGCATTGCCTGTTTTAGGGTCAATGATTTCGGATACGCAGTCCCAAGAATCGGAATACAGCAGGTCAACAAGGTCGAACAGCTTTACTTCGTATCCGTTATCCAAAAGGAACTTGCGCATATCATTGTGGATTTCGCCCTTGGGGTCAGTAATTACCATTGAGGCTTGATTCTTAACTGACTGGAATACAGCAGACCGAACAAAGCCGTAGGACTTACCGGAACCGGGAGAACCGAAAATCATGATGTTTCTGTTGCCGGGAGAGTTGTTTGCCAAACAAATGGCTTCCTTGCCTTCTTTATCCAACTGGCCGAGAATAATTCCTTCTACATCTTTGACTGGGCCGATTTCGAAATGCTTATGGATTTCTTCAGGCTGCATCCAGTCAGCGGAGCCATAAAGAGGATTAGCGGCGACTGCAACGCCTCTGTCATCCTCATGCGCTTCCTTCGCAAGGTCTTGGTTTCTGAACTCCATTATAAATAGGAAGCCGGAAATGGCTAATGTAATAATGAGGGTGTAAATCAGACCGTTCGCTCTGATAAGTGCGTAGATTGGGCAAAGCAGGAAATTGATGCTGGTATTATCAGCTCCCAGTAACCCGTTTGTAGATACTCTATAAGCACTTTCTGCAAAGTATCCACCAAGGAACGAACTCAGAAAAGCGATGATACTGTACTTGACCAGCTTTTGCTTTGTGGAATTCAGACTGTTATACCAGTCTTTGAATTTTGTTATCTTTTCTTTCACGCGTCAACACCTCCTGTGTGCGATGAAAGAGAAACAAATCATTACCATGTTTCTCCCACACTCCTTTCTGAACATAAAAAATAAGCCTTGCCCGATGTGTGAACTCGAACAAGACTTTGCGGAGATAAGTGTTTCTGAGTACACTTATCTTTATATTCATTATATACTGATTTTTGCGCTATGCTATATGGTTTTCTTTACGAAAAATCGAATAGGGTTTTTCATATTTAGAATGTATGATATATAGTTTCAAAAAGGCATAGTTCCGCCTATACCATATCTAACAGTTCGTCCAATAATTGGAAGTGAACCGAAATTTTGATAATCTTCTGTTTTTAAAATATCAGAGATGCTGCTTGTTTTTAGAATTTTTACAACTCTTTTGCTGACAAAAATCACATATTGAATATCAGCTTGATATTGTTGAATGAAGTCCATTATTTTTTTGTCATGCACTATTTCGAATGGCAAGTTATCGTCCTCTATTATACCATTGCGCATATCATTGAACTTGATGTATGGCAAAAAAATGTCATCTGAATCAATTAAGAAGACTCCTATTTTTAAGTTTTTTAGTTCTTGTTGTTTCCTTTCATAGCTTTTATAATGCTTTTTCCAGCTTGTCATTAAAGATTTTCTGTAATTTTCAATATTGTCATTTTGACGAACAGTTGAAGCGGAAAATTGGTAATTGGTACAATTTCCACTTTGTTTTGCTTCGTCAATTTGTTGTTCGATAGAACGTTTCATCTCTGCATGATTTATATCGCTTTCATAACCTTTTTTGCTGCTTTGACTGCTTGTAACTTTAAAATGTTCTATCCAACCATTTTCTCCTATAAAATCCGGGAAAGTTGTTGTTTTGCCATCTGTATCCTTTGCGGTTTTAATCAGAGCTATTAGACTTTTCTTTTCTTCTTCTGTTATACCTGAATAGTATGTTTCGTTTAGTAGACAATATTTTTTTACTCTATTAAGACAACTTTCTTCAATCTTACCCATAAGCCAACTCCTTTTGTAAACATACATATATGTTTATCAAAAAAAATAAGCCCACCATTGCATTTTTTATTGCAATGGTGGGCTTATTACTTATTATGATTTTTAATTATAGTAATATTGATAAAAAAGTCAATATTGAATTTTGAAATTATGGACTGTGTTTTCTTTTGTTACACATTTCGCATAGAACCTGCAAATTTGATGGAATGTTTTTCCCTCCTTTAGATATAGGAATAACATGGTCAATATATACTTTTTGGGAATCTCGTATTTGTCGTCCGCAGTGCTGGCATTTGTAATTATCTCTTAATTTTACTCTGTAGTATAGTTCTTGCGGTACAAAGGCGCATCTTGTCTTGTTGTGATATTCTCTTAACGTACATTCAAAATCTATATTTTCAAGTTCCATATACCTATTATAAATGTCTTTATAGCTGAATTCTTTTTGCGAGTCTACCATCTCTACTTTGTATGGAGAACGGGTATAATTACTTTGTGTATATCTTGTTCTTTTTCGTATCGTTTGAAATACAAATGCGTGTTCATCGTCAATCGCTTCTAAATATTGTTTTCTTCGTAACTTTTTAAAAATAGTTTTATTTACTTTTTCTTCTGAATCAACTTTCCACTGTTGAATCATATTGTAATAATTTTGGATTTCATCAAACCTGTTTTCTATGAGATATGTGTCAATATAATCCTCAATATCAATATTTCTCTTCCCCGTCACGTCGAACTTGCGTATAAAGTAAGGATAATCAAAAGGACTTTTTAAATAGATACGCAAATATTCTATTCCTGCAATAACACATACTGTGATAATGAGCATTACAATGTAGAAAAAGATGCTTAAAGGTGACATATTATACCTCCTATCATTTATTGAATGCTTATATAATAAAACCATTTGAATAAAATTATCTTATTCGTAAATGCTATGGGTGTATGCTTTTATCTAATTTTTCTTTAAGTTTAATCTTCGCGTTTGGATACGTTTTTTACAACTAAATGAACTGTTTTTTCTTCTGTAGTCGTTTTTGTCGTATAGTGCCTTTTTCCATTTAGTAAAAAACCTCCCGCCGCAATCAGCATGCTACTGATTACGATGGGAGGCTCAAACCTTTTGTGATAGTCTTATTATACCGCGTTTCGTAAATTACTTAAAGCTAATCTTAGTATATCCATCCTTCAGGTGGTGGGTAGTTGACTTGTATGAGGTTTGCATAATCGGTCAACTGTCATACCTCATGAATCCGACCAGACTGGATTTTAAATTTCTTTTGGGAAAAAATAGCCCGCACAGAACTGAATCTGTACGGGCTGGTATTAGTCATGGGGATGTTCGTGGCAAGGTTCAGGCGGCATACCATGCGGGTTAGGCTCGGGGAAGCGACCATGGTCCCCGATGATTTCCGAAGTACGGATACCGTTCGCTTTCCGACATGCCTCGATGGTCTTAGAAAGCACTTCCTTGACATCACGCGGGTTCTTGATGCGGCGGATGTCGATTTCCGGCGTCATAGCATCCGTGGAGCAGAGATGGATGCTGCCGACACGGCAAAGACGCTCATAGAAGTTCTGCTTGAACGCGATGTCCCGGACGCGGTACAGCTGAATCTCATCCTCGCGCAGGTTAAAGCAGCCACGCTGGATGATGAGTTTGGTCTCGGTCAGGGTGTACTTCGTAAAGGACAGCGGCAGAGAAAAGATGGTGTGGCGTTTTCGGTCGGTCCAGAGAATTTTCTCCTTGTCCAAATCGATGCCGAACTCGCCGTTTTTGAGGGTGGACATGGTATGACTCCTTTCGTGATGGGCTTTGTTTGGACTTTTGGTATTTAGTGGTTGGTGCGGAAATGGTTTATATTATTTACATTATACTATTGAATTTCTTTATTTGCAATTAGCAGATGAGACAGTGACTACTTACGCAGGCTGTTGTGCCAATGTTTTACTATATTAAGTTTGCACAAAAACCAAGTTCGTTAATGCAGTTTTGATGAAGTGCATTCTTGCCTTCCAAGGCGCTATTATTTTGTCTTGCAAATCGCACAAATATGCTACAGCCTCATTATCACAAAAATCTCTTTTATACTTTTTTGTATCCAGTAGTATTGTTCCCGCCATTATGTACTTTCTATAGCTTATCAAACCAAATATACTGGTGTCGTCTATATACGAAAACAACTTGTGCATCTCGTTTTTTCTTGTGTTTCGATTATTCTGACTTTCTCTATCAATCGATTTTAGCATTTTAAGATTTGTACATTTTGTCAACTCGTCGGTGCCGGTTTCAGACAACATATCTTTCAAGTAACTATCTATATCATCCTTATAGGACTCATCGAACCAATCTGGCTTTATCTTTTCCCAGGTACATGCCGCTCTCTTCAGGAAGAATAGTGACATAGCTTCGCAAATTGTTTCTTCAATCCATGATATGGATTCGGAATCGGAAGGGGAATTGTATTGTATCTCCGCATGTGTTATCTCGTGACTCATTTGAAACATTGTTTGACACCAATGCGATAGATTTTTTGTCGTAATAATGATAAAATCATTTTCGAAATTGTTTTTTCTGCCTAAACAGAACATTGGATTTGTACTTGACGGGCTCTTTATAATATACATTTCCCAATTATCAGAAAATATTATTCCCTGTTCAGCATAAACTTGTTCAATGTAATGTAAGATTCCATTCGCTATTTTCTTTTCGTACTCTAAAAAAGTTGTTCCAAGTTGGGCGTCTGTATCGGCAATTGCAAATAAATATTTCATATTTTTCACCAGTTGCTACATAGAAAAGCAGAAAAGCCTTCCACTGCAGTCAGCATGCTACTGGCTACGACGGGAGGCTTAAACCTTTTGTAATAGTCTTGTTGTGCCACGCTTCGTGAATTACTCAAGACCAATCTTAATAATTCAATCAATGTCCCAGTTGCTAAAATCCTCTGTGAGGACGAAGACACTCTTGACAAATGTATTGGGGTTGGTTTAAGACATCTGTCTCAGCATTGAGTGTTGAATAAGGACTACGATGGTTTTTGGGGGTGATGGTGGTTACGATGTCATGATAAGCGCTTGTTACGGTTTTGTTCGTTACTACAGCATATCAATCGTCGTCATCATCACTCTTATCATAGCCGCTGCACTCTTCACGATGCTCGCAAAAATCGCAACAGCAATCATCTGTAAACTCACCGGTTTCCCAGCATAAGTCAGTAGGATACATTACAAGACCTCCTTTCGTATATCTTTAATTTTTCTCTTCTGATTTGCTCACAAGTGGTTTTTTTTGCGACAGATATTCTTCCGATTTTAGATAATCCATAGTTATTATACACCATTTCTATCCTTTTCAAAATGGTTTAGTACATTCTTAGCTTTTTCCTCCACCTTCCTCATATACTCTTCCATATATGCCCAGTCAGGCTGGCCGGTCTTGTCCACAGGAAGTAGGACGTACAATTTGATTGCGATGTCCCGTCGAAATTTATTGCCGTAATCAAATCCGATTGATAAAGCCTTCTGACGAAACACAGTAGCAAAATACTTCAAACTCAATTCGGTCCAGTTCTTGCGAAAGATTCCAATGGGATAAAGCCCTTGCACATGAGGATAACCAATAAAAGGCTTATCTTGATAAAAAATGGTATTAGCATCCACCGTGTCACTAAAGGTAATCATGTTGCCTTGCTCAGTAGGTTTAAGTGTGCTTAGCCCACCGACTCCGTTGTTGTATGCTGAATTAACAACGACATGTGTTTCTCCGTTATCAAGCAATTCTGCATTTGTGCATTTATAAGCCTTGGTTGGATGAATGTCAAACAACTCCCCCACCCGGAACTCTCCCCACTCCATCGTATCCACCTTTTTCTTCTCCGCATCCTTCGCAGCATGCAGCAGGGTCAGAGAGTTGGCGACTCTGGTTTCAAGGTTCGCCATGTAAGATTCCATATAAGCCCAATCGGGGGCACCGTCAGGGGTGGCGGGAAGTTTGATATCCAAATCATCCATAGAGGACCCAATAAAACAATCTGAATATCCGAATTTTCCCTCGACCGCGCTTTGAAGAACCGTAATCACATAGCGTATAGCCTTCCGAGGAATATACTTCGGAACAACAATGTAGTACATACCTTGCCCCGTTACACAAGGCTCTTCATGGAAAGTAAAATACGGACACTGTTTTCCCCAAGAGATAATGTTTTGAGGCGTAGGACGAACATCATCGCCTGAGACCAGAGACATTTTCTGATTGACGCCATTATTTTGATTTGATGCGCAAATGTACGGATACCCGGTCTCGCTTTCGACCAGACTTTCTGGACTATGGTATTTTCCAAGCTTCGATTTACCGAACAACTCGCAAACACTGAATTCTTTCCACTCAGAAGTATCAATCTTCCCCATTATTGTCCTCTCCCTTCTTCACCAGAATGTTCGTGCCTTCCTCAGTGTCGGTCACGGTCGAACCGTAGAGCACCTTCTGCAGCAGTTTGTCCCCGAACTCTTTGGCGTTGATACCACGCTTGTACATCTCGTAGTCCATCACGGTCTTGATGAAGTCTTCCTCGTACAACTCAAAGGGCTTCTCCGGCATCTGATAGGACAGATGTTCAGCCGGATTGATAAGCTGGCGGGTGTTGTAGCGGTCATCGTTGTCATCCTGAATTGCCTTGACCCAGTAATCTTCCAGCGCAGGCCACTTGTCGTGTACATCCTGCCGACCCTTGTTCTTGACCGTCTCCAGACCGTCATCAGCTACATAGTAGCCCTTGATGTTGCGTCCATTCTGCGGCTTGCCGGTTTCAAAAATGAAGATGGAAGTAGTAACGCCCAGACCGAAGAAAAGATTTTCAGGCAGCTTGATGATGGTGGTCAGAGTATGGCGTTCCAGCAAGGCTTTCAGCTTGGATTCCTTCTCCATTTTCTTGTCAGGAAGAATGAATGCGCACTTCGTACCGGCAGGAACGCTGTCCAGAACATTAGAGACAATAGTCGCACAGCCATATTTCCGTTCATAGGGCGGGTTCATCAGAGCCTTGGTGATTTTCTGTTTCCGAATCCACTCAGTCGCCTCAGCCGAAGTTGCATCCATCTGCACAAGGTTGGTCTTACCATCCTTGTGAATCATCATGTTGGCACAGGCCAGAGCGTAGACTTTCCGGTACATCTCGATACCAAACAACTGCTCAGACTTGATTTGCTTCGCCTTGCTGGTGTTGCTGCCGCCAGCCTCACGAATCATATTGCACATGCTCTTTACGAGGAAGGTGCCGGAACCACAGGTGGCATCCAGAACCCGGTCATTCATATTCACATCAATGAGTCGGTACATAAAGGATGCAATATGGTCAGGAGTAAACACCTGTCCCGCCTGAGCCTTTCCACGATAACGGTTGAACTCATTAAAGAAGATAGCCATGACATCTTCGCCATTCCAGTTATCGGAATTGACGAGGTCGGCAATCTGGCAGACATTGTCGATGAAATCGTTGATGGCTTCCTGATTTTCCGTAATAGACATACGGACAGAGGCATACTCCTCCAAGAGTACATCCAGCTTGTTATTCTGCTTCTTATCCTCTTCCAGAGCCTTAGACAGGGCACTGTAAATCCAGTTATGGAAGGTGCTGTAATCCATGTCTTTCAGCTTTTGAAGACCGTTCTGAGGGTTGTAACGCTGGGCGACAAGGGCGCAAGCAGTGAAAATCATCCGGTCTTGCAGGTCCGTCATACCAAACTTGAAATGCAGACTGTTGTTGATTTTCTGCGTGATTTCGAAGATGTAGTTGCTATCGAGTTTCTGGCTCGTACACAGGCGGATATAGTAGTCCTTGTTTTCCAAGCGCTTGGAAGCATCCGACAACTCGATTTTGTTCCTAAATACGCGGATTGCGCTGCCGTTATACAGGATACCGACGGTCTTGGAGTATTTCTTGGCGACAATATCGATGTTTTTGAAGAGTTCCTTCTCATGCTTTGCTTTTGAGATAGGTTCTGATTCTGATTTCGTCTCCAAAATAATAGCCGGACGACTTGCATCATCCGGCAGATACCAGCCATCCGGTTTGTCATTGCAGCCTTTGAAGCCCAACTGATTGAAGGTGGTGATTTGCCCGGTCCCCTGCTGCACGCCACCTTCGGTCTTATCAAAACCAAGAATCAACTTGGCACTGTCACGAACTTCGTCTTCTGTTCTAAATGCTTTTTCCATAATAGATTCTCCTATAACAAAAACTCCGATGCAAAAATTGCATCGGAGTTAACTGGTGTATAATACTTTATGAATTTATATATTCTGAAAAATTGCGCAGTTCGCTTTTTTTATTTGTAATCTTTCGATTTTTCATCTGCTTCCTTAATTCCAAGTTTGCCAGCTCCTAATGTGGTAATAAAAACAATTATTCCAGAAAGAATAGATATAATTACTACCAATGGAATAGGCATCATTTCTATATCGATTTTACTTATGTTTATGACATATTCAATTAGGTCAAGTAAACATTTTACGTCCACAGCTGTTACAAATAATATTATTCCAACATGCGTAATCGCATCCAATAATTTACTTGTTCCATCTTTATAAAAACAAGAGAATAATATTCCGCTAATTATAAATATCAACATTATAACTATAAAAATCAAATATTTAGTTATACTTTTATTGTTTTCAATTTTTTGAGATATAAGTATTACATTAGAAGCATCCATAAAATAATATTTTTTTATGTTTTTACTGTCTTTTATAACAAATTCTATACTTTTATCATTCACAAAATTGTAGCTGACAAGTTCGCTCGTTTTTGTTGTTCCGTTTTCTTGATAACAAATATAGTTACTATCTAAAGTTCCTGCTTCTTGTGAATCGTTGCTTTTGCTATTTAAAATATTTTTGTAATCAAGGTATATGAAATATATTGTTATAAGTGTTACAATAATTAAAAATACTGTCAAAATGGTTTTTGCTTTCATATTAAATTTCATTGTTTTATCCTACAACCTTTTGTCTGCATCTTCCATTATTTCGCTCTTCCTTGGCTTATCCAATCTATAATCTATGTGAAAAAACGGATACGGCTCTTCTTCTAAAAGCGTACTAACTGCACTTTCGTCTTCGTTATCTTTTCTTCTAAATTCATCTTTTGGCGGAACATAATTGGGGTCGACCAAACGGTAATCTATGTGCAAGAATGCACGGCCGTCCTCGAAGAGCGATGTCATATCGGATAAACGATTTTTCTTCGGACTTATTGTTATCGCTACTGTTGTTGCGGAATTTTATTAACAAGCATATAATACATACAGAAATGATGCGTTTAGCACTTCTCTTTCAGCACCAAATGGATGCTCATAACAAATCTGAACAGCCTGAATCGGTTGAGTCACTGTCTCTCCTCCTCACAAAAAATGAGCGATAAATACGCGGAAATGCACAAAAACGCACGCGTGCATTTATCGAACGCACGCGTGCATTTAAAATGCTATTATGTATAGTTCCTTCACCTCCACAAACGACATACATAGCTATATGCAAAAGCGATGAAAGACGAAAATGCCAAGAGGCAAACAAGGATTACGCAGTTATTCAGCAGGTGTTTGAAAACATCTCCGATTCGATTCCACAAGTTGATTTGAGTTTCCAGCTCCTCTATTTCGTGCCTCTTCTCACAGAATTGCTCATCCTCTTCCAGAGACAATCGCAGGTCTTGCGTTATACCACAGGCGTCGAACATATCATCGCTATCGGCATTACTTCTGAGCTGCCTACGCCGGACTTTACGCCAATTTGCGATTTTCTTTTGCAGCACTGCGTCTTTTGCGTTCTTTTCGTCAGTTCTCTTTCGCAAAATATAAGAAACCACAATGCAGCAGACCGCTGATACTACAGCAAGAACAGCCAAAAGGATAAATGCAGGCCGCGTTCCGCAAAAGAGCAGCATCGCCATGGTAAGTATTGCCACAAAAGTCAGTGCAGTTTGCATTTTTCACCTCTTATGCGCACAGCCGGGGAAATTGCGTTTAGGATTTCGATATCCCGGATACTTGTAAAACCAGATGGTTTTATTCAAACCACCCATTTTTGCAATACCCTAAAAAAATAAACCTCCAATGCTGTAACATCGGAGGAGTCGAATATTTCTTTTTCTTTACTGCTCGGCTTTAATTTTTAAATGCACAGAATGCTTTCGACTTATTTTTTCCGTTTCCATCTCTTTTTTTGAGCTCTTGTTTTATGTTTTTTATGTTTTTTCAAAAACTTTTGTATTGTAAAATAGTCGCCACTAATTTGACCACAGAAAAGATAAAACGCTGCACCACCATAGCTAATTATTGCGGCGAGATTATGCCATAAGGCAGAATTGCTTCCATTTGCATCAAACACGTCTTCGACTACTAAAGGAAAAAAGATAAAAAATGTAAAAGAAAATGCAAGAACTTCGAAACCAAGAATAATTTTATCCTCTGCGCTTGCTGTTCTTTTTTCCTTTTTCCCTTTGTGCAACACATAAAAATATGTAGCAATGCCGAATATCACTGCCAATATGAATAATACAGCAATGTCTTTGCCCAGTATATCAAAGCTCATAATCGTTCCTCAAAGCTCTATCCGCTTTTTTGCAATATCAAAAAAATCGGCATCCTTTTCGATGCCGATAAAATTCCTTTTCGTATTGTTCGCTGCTACGCCTGTCGAGCCGCTTCCCATACAGAAATCGAAAACGGTATCATCTTCGTTTGTGTAGCTTTTGATAAGCCACTCACACAATGCCACCGGTTTCTGTGTGCCGTGCGCTGCATATTTCTGTTTATCAGTAGCGAATGTCAACACGCTCGTGGGAAATCGTTCGGTACTGTCATAACCTTTCGCTGTGTATTTCCCGTAATCCTCTGTCATCTTAGAATTTCGTTTATGTTCGACCGTTGAGACCTTTCTCGGATGTCCTGTTGTCTTTTGAGGATTATAGGTCGGCAGTTTCTTGTAGAAAACAAGAATGTCTTCATGTGCTCGAAGCGGCATTCGGTTTGCATTAAGAAATCCAACCGGAGTCGTCTTCTGCCAGATAAGATTGTATCTCCAAGGAATCGTAGTAGACTCCATCAATGTTTTTGTGTAAATCCCGGCCGAGAAAAGAATCACCACTCCCCTATCGGCAAGTATTCTGTCCAGTTGTGACCAAATTCCCTGTCGCTTTCTTTTATTCCATTCCTCGTTGGCGTCCTTGTAGGGAATATTCTTTTTGAAGCAATGTAGTAAATATTTCTCATAATTGAGATTTTTTCCGTCGCATTCGATAAAATCATCAAATGGCAGCACAACATCCCATGTGTTTTGCGTTATTCCGTATGGCGGGTCAGCCAGAACGAGATTGACAGAATGGTCATGAATCAACCCGAATGAATCCATGCAATCTCCGTGAATCAACATATAACTACTCATTTAATAATCTTCCTTACTTGATGTCGTCAGAACACTCTTGCTGTAAAAAACAAAAAAATCCCTCTCGAATTACTCCGAGGGGGAATGTGCTTATATACTATTCGCTTATAATAAGTATATATCGAATGATTTTGAATTGCTATATGTTTTTCTTTACGAAATAACGAATAGATTTTTTCACAGAAATGCCGATTTATGTTTTGCCTTATTCTTGGTCGGTGATGACGTTCCCGTTGAGGTCGTAGTATGTTTTAGAAACTTTCTGAATAACACCTGTTAAGTCAGAATCATCAAGCGGATTGCTGCACACACTGATAACACGACCCTTAATGGAAACTGTCCAGCCAAGAATTGTGTTTAAATCATCAGGCGTGACCCAATAATACTCTCTCGTTTTGGGTGCTTTAGCTGCCACACCATACGAGCCAGATACTCCGCCAAATCCCATATCGGTGACGTAATAGACATCATTGCCGTCTTCATCTTTAGAGAAGTCACAGCTTCCCTTTGTAGCTTGGTCGGACTCTGTGCTAGGCACAGAATACAGCCCCCAATCAGTAGCCACATAAACGTAATTCTTATCTATTCTTGTAAACAAGGGATTGTAGGCAGTTGCCAGTTGTACCAAAGACAGGTTTAAATTCCCGTTATCATCGATAATGGGGTACGCATCAGGCAGATATTCTCCGTTCAAAATGACTTTCCACTCATTGTCAGTTGAACCGTTTTGAAGAAATTCTTTTCCTTGTGCGCGACGTTCCAAGAATTCGTTTTTCTTTGTTTCATCGTCGAAAAGATAAATGCGTTCACAGGTATTTTCTTTGCGAAGAATGGGATGCGTATTAAACGGATTCAATGTTCCATCATATTCGACCACATCGGCACCGGAAATGATGTATTTTTTTGCATTGCCATTTTCATCTGTTCCGTCATAAACGTAGCAATTCCCGCCAAAAACCATGTATGGATTCCCGTCACTGGACGATGCCAATGTTAGGTTGTATTTCTCTTGTCTCTCTTTTTGTAAATCAAAGTACGATTTGTCCAGCATATGTACGTATCTCTTATCGTATCGAAATACATCAGAACTTTCCGGATTTTCATACGAGAATTCCACGAAAGAAGTGTCGCTTCCGTCTGGGATATTGGTTGCTTCTGCAACTACATTCGCCTTCGCACGCTCAGAATCTTTCGTATCATCAGATTCCAAAACTTCTTTTACAATATTTCCGGGGAGCGAGGTAGAAATGTCACTGTTATCAATGCCACTTGCAGTTTCAGCACTTGCCATGTCTGAACCGTCGCTTTCGCTTTCTGCGGACGACGTAACGGACTCATTATTCTGATGATTGGCATCATCTTTGTGACGATTCATGCCAACGAAAACAAGAATAATAACGATAACTGCAATGATTGCTGCAACAATCGCAATAGGATTTGTTCTTTTTTTCATAATTTTACGCGAATTATCGCGTATTCACTTCCTTTCTATGTATATATTATACCACATTTTTGTGTTTTGGTCAATATTACGAGACATCCCATCCATTGAAGCCCCAACCTAAGTAGCCGCCACCACTTTGGTAGTATTTTTGGCTCTTCCACTTTTCAAATGGCATTACCTGAATTTGTCCATAGACGCTGTCGATGACACAGCCGCCGATGTAAATACCAACATGGTTTGCGCCTATATACACAGATGCACCATCAGGGGGCGTATCGTAACCCTGCTGTCCTTTCTTACAAATAGCGCTTGTGTTATATGCGTTGATTGCGGAGCCGAAGCTGATACGCGCTTGACCACACTTAGAATAGAAATCTGCAACGAAAGCCTGACAGTAATTTGTGGCGACAGTACAACCAATACTCTTCATATATCCTGTCAGACCAAGAGGACTGTTTAATGCGTCCTGCAATTTACTCACGAGCGCTTGTTGTTTGGGTGTATAATTACCGTTGTTGGTTGCTGCCAGAATTGCTTGGATTTCTTCATCAGACATATTACTGACCTGACCAGAGCCACCTGGGCCAATAGTTCCGATGTCTGTGCCAGTTCCTCCGGCTGTTCTGGGAACATTATATACTTCCATGTACTGTTCCACCTGCTGTTCGATAATATCAGCAGCAGTCATAGTTTTTCCATTTAGGTTTTCTGTTGTTGAATAGTTAGGGTTTTCCGTGCTTTTAAAAGCATCACTGTGGTCACCAATGTTTTCTGTTGGGTCAATTCCATAACTCTCATAAAGCGAATTTCTAATATTTGAGTTCAATTCAAGAGATATTGTTGTGGTGTATGTACGAACCATTTTCATAATGGGGCGCTGGGGGTCTATTTCACCTGTATCTTCTTCGTGACCTTTTACTGGTTTACCATTTTTGTCATATTCATCCACAACCCACTCTTTGATTGTTTCGTAACCGACAACATCTTGTACATCATCATATGTAGTGTCTGTACTTACGACCCATAGCTTATCGCTACCTAAATCAATATTGATACCCAATGCAGAAAGTGCCGTAATAGCATCATCAAGAAGACCATTAGGGCTGATTTCTTTTGCTTTTTTTATCATTCGTTTTAAGCGTTCTGTATCAGCATCTTCTTGTGTTTCATCGTTGCTGGTTGTGTATTTATAAGAATCCAATGCCATGATATAAAAAGAAACTCTTTGGAAGCCTTTATTATCATCGGTTGTCATGTTATTGGTGACAAACTTAACATAATCACTGCTTTCAATTCCATCATCGAGCGCTTGCTGCGTAAGAGCATCTTCATCTACTAAGTCATCGTATTTATTGTTTGCTCTGGTTGCGGCATTCTTATAAGATTTTCTGAAATACTTATCCAAAGCTGTTATCTGAAGATTGGATTCTCCCCAAAAAGCATCTGTTGAAGGGCTATCTCCGTAATCTGCCGTGTTCGATGTAAAAAATGACTGTTCTGACTCGGTTCCTTCGCTTGACAGGTAATCATAAAACCCGTTTGCTGTTGTTTTTAAGGAATCATCCGCATCGCTCATGTCCCATCCTTCCAAGACATTCTCTTCTTTATGATTAAAAGCATCTTTTACAGCGGAAAAAATACTTCCGGGCATAGCGATTGCTACGATAAAAGGCCCTGCGATAAGCATAAATTGGAAAAATCCAATTACAAGTGCAACGCATAGTAATTTTTTTAAGAATTCCGGGTTCTTTATGACTTCTTTTACAGCACCGGCAACATTGCCCGTTGCGACATTTCCGGCAACAGCAGCAACAGTTTTTACATCTTTTGCTGTTTGTACAGCCGCATTCGCCACATTGGATGCATCCTGTGCCATATTGTCGCCATATTGTTGTTGCGCCATGTTAACCATTCCACCTTTCTGTTATTTCAACATTGGCCGTATAAAACTATACGTTGCTCACTGCACGCCGCGTGAAGGCTGTTGGTTTTGTGCAGTTTCCATGCCAGAAGCCAAGAATGACTTCTGACATGGCATTTTACCGTTTACTTGTTGTCAGGCTTTTTTCTGCCTTTTCCTTTGCTCTTTTGAGTATTTCTTTTTTTGCTGGGCAAATTGTCAAAATTTTCTTTTCCAAAGAAAGTATCGATATCGCTCTCTTGTGTTTTTGCTTTTGCAGCCATAAAAGACCGAAGGATATTTTCTTCTGTTGCTTTGCCTTTTCCGAGATTCAGAGCAACCGTTTCGCCAAAGCCGTCACTGTCTTTGGAACGCTTTCTTGCACTGCAAGTTCCTGTTTCAGTGTTGATACCAAAGACTTCGAATGTATCTCCGTTCTGCATATCGAAGCGCATGACACCGCCAACGCCATTGGAAACCGTAACTTTCTCGGCCTCTTTCATTTCAGGGCTGCCGCTGGCTTTCATAAAGGTGTATTCCTTACACTGCATCACGTCCTGTTTTTTATCTTCCGGAATAGGAACGCTTTTTTCAAGAACAAGGGTTGCGTCCTGACCAGTAATAAACGATGCTGTAGGAACATATCCTTCTGTATTTACGCCTGCAGTCTTTGCCATAGCTGCTGCGCCAATAGGTCCAGAATAGTTAGCATTGTTTGCACCAGTGAATTTATCGTACGCTTCCTGCTGGTGAATCAATGTGTCACGGTCAGCATTTCCGTCTCCGGTATTTGCCGGAGTCATCATGGCCGTAGTCATTTCCTGCATGTCTTTTTCAACCTGAGCCTGAGACTGCGTTGCCATAGGTGCAGATGTCGTGGTAACGGAAACCTTACCGTCTTTGTATTCCAAGCAGCCGCCTACCTCAGTTTTGAGTCCGGTATTGGAGTCACGATAAATAATCTGGGCACAAGGTTTGCCATCCACAACGCTTTCTGCGGGATAAACCTCAATATCTCCGTTCTGAGCAGCTTTCGACAAGCTTTCAAGGTTGCAGTTTCCGTTGCTTGCGGCTTCATAGAATACAGACGAAGCGGCAGCAGGGTTGATGCGGGTATCTTCCGGAATAGGTTGAGTATCAGAATTAACAACAGCATTTTTCAATGTAGCGGCGTCCTGCTTAGCAGTATCAATAGCGTGAATACCCTCGTCTCCTGCCATATACTTTGCAAGAGCAGTTCCGTCCTTTGCAATTTCTGTAGGTACATCAACCCGATAACATTGTCCGGATACAGAATCATTTACCGTCACAGGTGTTGTTTTTGCATCTGCATCAAGCGGGTTGATATTCGGCGTGCAGGTATAATGACTGTTTGAAACATTGCCGGAAGAATCTTCTGTAAGTCTCTCAACTTTAACAGCACCATCATCCTGTACTCTTGCCGCGCTCATGGTTGTGTTAACAGCGCCAGAAGACATATCACGCTGAACTTTTACGCGCGTACCATCGTCGTTCTGGAAGGTTTGTGTATGAACACCATCTCGGATACCGTTATCGTCTGCTTGCACAGCTGTATAATCTGAGAGAAGGCTCAAATCTTGACTTGTTCCTTTTGCGCCCATCATAGCCTGCTGAGAAGCATACAGATTTTCGGAACTGTTGAAATTCGTGTTTTCAGGTACATTTGTACCATTGCCGTTATAAAGTCTTGCTGCATTGTCATAATCAGCAGCAACTGCTTTTGCACCAAGTGATTCGGATGCCTGACGCGCCATCTCAACCTTACTTGCAGCATCATCCGAATTAGCAAGATTTCCGCTCTGTGTAACTTCAAACGATTTTCCGTTTTCAAGAACGTTGCCATCTGCGCCGATTTGGTCATAACGCATAATAGCATTGCCGTCTGCAGATGTGCCAACTTGTGTGCCAGCGAATACTTCTCCCTCACTGTTTCGATAAGAAGGCTTATCTCCCATTGCAGTATAGTATTCGGATTGACCTACAGTTTGCCAATTTCCATTTTCGTCTTTCTTGTAGTTTTGAATAGCAACAGTGCCATCATCATTGACCATAGCGTGCTTTGCTGTCATTTCGCCTGTTTCTTTATTTACAGAAACATCCAGCTTATCGTCTTCTCCGACAGCAGGCCGCTGTTCTCCGTTTGTACCTTCCTGCATGAATTGGTCATTGATTTCTTGGCGTGCCATATTATTCATCTGGTCCTGATTAACATCGTTGGGATTCATATCCAGACGCTCTGCGGCAGTAGCATTGAAATAATTGTCTGTCGCTTCTTTTTCTTGAACAGCTTTATCGAATCCGTCTGTATTGGTCGCCCAATCCGCGACTTCTTCGACATTGTTTTTGTCAACTTTATCAGGAACCTGTACAGACAACGGGTTTTGGGGAACATTTCCATCCTTATCCTTTATCTGTTCAAAGGCTCCGGTTTCTTTGTTATAGGCAAATGTGCCAAGCTTATCATCCTTAATAAGTTTGTTACCGTTTGCATCCGTTGTCACTTCACGACCAGAGGCAACCTGAGACATAACATCTTTTCCGTTGCCGCTAATGGCGACATCGTACATACCATTTGCTCGGCCATTTTTATCTCTGGTTTGAAGCGAAGCATGAATAACACCATTTGAATCTGTGTATGCTTTTGTTACTTCGCCGTTTTTGGCGGCGTCGGCAATTTTTTTATCCTTGCTATTCGCAAGTGCGTCTTTAATTTGGCTTCTTCCCGCTGCAGAATTCAAATTTGGTGCAGTTGCTTTGCTTCTGTCAGGACTCTTCATTTTCAAATAATCGCCAACGCTTTGTTTATACTCTGCTTCTGCTCCCTTTGCAGCAGCATATTCTCTTGCCATTTGAGGAGCCATCATTGCAAGCGCAAGCGGATTTCTCGCCATATTGGCTGTGGTATTTGCTATGTGTCGCTTATAATCATCCATTGTCTTGGTGCCGTTTGCGAGACCTTCTCTAAGATTCGCAGAATCCTGTTTGAACTGGAATCCGCTTGCCGCTGCGGTAGCTGCTGTACTAGCCAATCCAATCATGGATTTACCCATCATGAGGAAATCTTCCAACATGCCAGATGTTTGACGGGTAATACTAAGTCCGGCGCTTTGCAGCAAATCATCAAGTTGCTGTGCTACCTTAATGAAGCCATATACAATAAGACCCCAGATAAGCAACTGATTTGCTTTTTTGTCTCCTATTGCCATCATGCCTTCTCGTACTACATAAACGCACCAGACATTCAAGAAAAGCAAAACGCATTGCGACCAAAACATTCTGAACCATTTCTTAGAAATGTCTATTGTTTCTTGGTTGCTGCCTGTAGCAAAAGCAAGGGGTGACAAAACACAAATTACAGCAACGATAAGATATCGCTGCACCATTTCCAGTGCAAGCTTAATGTAATTTATGCCAATCATCAAGACCATAACAAGTGCTATAAGTATACCCGGAACGCCCTGCCAACTTGCACAAACACTATTTCCCATGTTTTCAAAGATTCCGGTTTGGTCTTTTTGCGCGATGTCCAAAAATTCCGAAATTAACGGGTTGATTTCGTTGTCAAAAAGGAAAAACATTAAATCTTGCGCTTTATATGTCAGTACACCTGTAATTGTAATAGACAAAAACAACTTGCTGCCAGGAATTGCTCGCTTATCACCAGATGCGACATAATAAAAATCAATTAAAATCGCAAAGCAAGATAGCAATATCCAGATAAGGACACCTATACCGATAATATAGTCGTTTACTTTTGACGCAATCGTATAATCGAACGCAAATTCGCCTTCATTGATTTGGACCTTATATTCTGCAAATGGCAAATATTGTGCTAATTCTGCCATTTTCATGGTTGTTATTTCGTTTATTGGAGAAATAACAATATCAAGCACATTGACGACACATTGGATGATTGTCTTAAAAACAAGCAGTAAAAAAGACGAAACAATAACATCTAATGGGTTTTGGATGAGCGTCCCCGAAAATAATGCATCACCGACTGCTTCAAAGATGCTGGTAGCATAAGCAAAAGACAGACACGTCATCATCGCAAAGATAACCGTGGCTGAAATTGCTGCTTTTTTCATATTTTTCTTTTTTCTATTGTTTTTTTCAATAGCAGTTATTTGCATGCTTTATTTTCCACCTTTCTTTTAAATTTGGCACCTAAAAAAGCGGTCCTCCCATTCGTAGGAAGACCGCTACGGGCTGGGCCCTTGCCCAATTTTGTTTTTGACTTAGCTGAGCTTAATCTGAGTTGCCAGAGTTTGAACCCAACTGATGATGGAGGGAGTAAAGAACGCCACAAACGCAATAATAACAATTGCAATGAAGCGGTTCTTGTACTGTGCCGTTTCTTTGGGGTCACTTGCCATCAGACCACGAATCATCGTGTAAACACCTGCGGCAATAGCAACGGTCAGAACCAAGCCCTGAAAGCCAGCCATAACTGCATTTGCAATCTTGCCAGCCTCACCGAACAGCGTTGAAATACCCTGAGCTGCAAAAGCCGGATTTACGCTGACGAGAGCCGCAGCGCAAACAGCAAGACTTGCAATAGCGATAAACGCCACAACATTCGCGATAAACGCCACAACATTCTTGGTATCGTTCTTACGAACAGCCAAACTATTCATTGGTATATTCCTCCTTTCGTCAAAAATCATCACATTCTGCTGACCCTTTGCCACAACATACACGTTATATGTCGCGTTGCCTATTACACACCACATAGAGGTGTCAGCTTGTGTAACTAAGGAAATCACATAATATTTCCTTATATTTAGGATACTTTATTTTTAAATAATTTCAATACGGATTTCTTTAAGCAAAACGTATTTGTTCTTTACACAAAACGAACTTTTATATGTTCTCCCCTCCCCTGCCGAAAACAAAAAAGAGTGGGCAGCCACAGCTATTGCTGCAGCCACCCACTCTTCAAACACATTCCTTACAGATTCGCGCCGGGAGCATCGACCGACGTTCTTCGGTCTTAGTCCGAACTGCTAAATCCAGTGCTTTCTTGTCACCCACAAAGATAAACTCTTTTTTTGCACGAGTAACGCCGGTATAAAACAACTGGCGCTGCAGCATTGCTTTCTGAGTCATACTTGCGGGCATGATACAGCAGGGAAATTCAGAACCCTGCGTTTTATGAACCGTAATGCAGTAACCAAGTTCCACATTCTGCATATCCTTGACATCGTACTCGACTTGTTTGTCATCGAATGTGATTTTGAACGTGTAAACACCATCATCATCAATGATTTCATCGATAGTGCCAAGGTCACCGTTCATGATTTCGGGCGTATTTTTGATTTGGACTACACGGTCGTCCTTTCTGAATACGCGGCTTACATCCACGCCGTTCTTGGACTTGGTGGATTTGGCTCGCCATTCCGGTTTTCCTTTCTCAGCTTCATTTACGATATCCTGAATTTTCTTATTCATAATATCCGTACACAGAGGAGAGCTATTGCTGCTCTTGTAGTAATGAGTAGGGCTAAGGACGATACATCCATCGCGGCCATACTTTTTTACTCCCTCCTGATACTTCTGAATAATGATATTCGAGATATCTTCCGTTTCCTTTTCGCTATCGGGATTATGGCAATCGATAAACTGAAATGTTTCATCAGTCGGAAGATTGGACATCCCATTATTGATAGCGTATGCTGCATCCGCAATAGTGGAATTGGAGCCCTGACGGTAGTTTCTATCCAGAACAGTATACTTGATTTGATTGCATTTAATCAAATCGAAGAGTACATTGCCGGGTGTTACCGAAGGGAGCTGGTCCACATCGCCGAGCAGGATGATTTTTTTGTTGGGTTCATTTTCGATTGCGTTCATAACGAAATCAAAAAGGTGAATACCGACCATAGACATTTCATCGATAGCAATCAGATTTTCACTGATTTTGCAATCGTCCTGAGCGGTAAAACCGCCAGCAGCCTTAGAAGGAACAAGCGCACAGGCGCTATGGATAGTCTGTGCGGGCAGACCCGTACATTCAGCCATACGCTTAGATGCGCGTCCGGTCGGAGCCATACAAAGAATCGTTGCGTTTTTCTTGAATGCTTCTTTGTACACTTCCAAACAAGCGCGAAGCGTTGTACTCTTACCAGTACCCGGACCACCCGTTACGATGGAGATGGGATAAGCAAGATTGCGTACTGCTTCTTCCTGTTTTTCGGAAAGTTGAATGGGAGAGTTTTTCTTCCATTTTGCAAGAGCTGCATCGATTTCCTTTTGCTTGCTGGGTCCCCTTTTGATGAACGCGGCAAGTTTGCGTGCGAGATTCCGTTCAACCGTATAATCGTCTTTGGAATAAATCCAATTTCCGCTTTTAGAAGAACCAAATCGAATGAACCGATAGTTATCGACCAACAACTTGACCGACATTTTCATCAGTTCGTCGTTGTGATGGTTCAGCAGCTTATAAGCTTCCGCAACCAGCAAATCTTCACGAACGCAAACAGTATTGTTTTGCCGACATAACTGCTTCTGAGCCTCTACGAGTGCTGCAACATATCGTCTACGAGCATTGGGACTGACTCCCATTGCAAGTCCGATTTTGTCACAGGTTTGAAAAGGCAGAAGCGTAATCAGCTTATACGGTTTCTCTTTAATGACATTAAGTGCCTCCGCGCCGTACTCGTCTGCAATCGCATCGATTTGGTAATCCGGAAGGACAACGTTTTTGTCATCAAGAAAACACCGAATATCGTATTTATATGTCAATGCTTGGCACCCGTGCTTTAAAGCCTTAATGTCCTTGTCTGTAAGACTTGGAACCTTCTTTTTCAGCTTTTCAGGCTCGTTTGCGCAAACAGATAAAGTGTTTTCGCCAAACGCATTGGCGATAGCTGTTGCTTTTACATTTCCAATGCCCTTACAGTTAGAGCGAAGGAAAGCAATAACGCTTTTCTTGCGAGTGGGAATTGAAATATTGGCTTTCTGAACATCAAGGTACGGCTGGTTTCGATTTTTAT
>UMCO01053005.1_pt1 | contig 24317 bp, 28 predicted proteins | sample 1964251 | NCBI WGS metagenome assembly UMCO01 (sample SAMEA4835970, study PRJEB28245) | human gut metagenome | biome: gut microbiome; material: fecal sample | place: Denmark | collected 2008
ATGCAGCCACAGCAGCTACTCAGGCGGACATTCAGAGAGGATTCGATAACTCCGCGGTAATTAGCAAACTTGACGGAATCAATAGCGGCCTCTGTGATGGCTTTTATGCCATGAATAATGGTATGCTTACCGGATTCAATGGAATCAATACAAACATCATGCAGACTGGCTTTGGCATCCAGCAGGCTATTAATGCCGACACTGTAGCCAACATGCAGAATACAAATGCTTTACAGGCACAGCTTGCGAACTGCTGCTGTGAAACCAGGGAAGCTATCCAGGGTGTAAACTACAACATGGCACAGAACACCTGTGCATTGCAGAACACCATGAACAGCAACACAAGAGACATTATCGACAGCCAGAACGCAGGGACAAGAGCCATTCTTGACTATCTTTGCAATGAAAAGATTTCTAACTTGCAGGCTGAAAACAATGATCTCAGACGTGCTGCTTCTCAGGACCGCCAGAGTGCACTGCTCACAACTGCAATGGCTTCTCAGACACAGCAGCTCATTAATGCGATTAATCCAGCACCGATTCCGGCATATCAGGTTCCCAACCCGAACACATATTACGGATGCGGATGTAACACTGGATGCAATTGCTGATAACTTCATATCGAGAGTATCTTTCGATTGATTTCGGATGTCGGCTTATGCCGTATTACACAGAGGGGCAGGCTGAGACCTGTCCTTTTGTAATATGAAAGGAGTATTTTTTATGGCAGAATTTACAAACGTGGCTGCTCAGACAGTAGCAGCAAATGGAAACGTAGTATTTTCAAGCGCAGCAGTTAAAGGTTCTAACTGTATTCAGCACAGAGAAGGAAGTGGAATTATTACGCTAAGAGGACTGACTAACCAGTGCAAAGCGAGATTCTTTGTGAATTTTTCTGGCAATATCGCAATCCCCACTGGTGGTACTGTCGAGGCTATCTCTCTGGCTATTGCAATTTCTGGTGAGCCGGTTCTTTCTTCTCAAATGATCTCCACACCGGCAGCAGTGGATCAGTACAATAATGTGTCCGCAGGTATCTATATTGATGTGCCTCGCGGATGTTGCGTTAATATTGCGATAGAGAACACTAGCGATCAGGCAATTTCTGTCGCAAACGCAAATATTGTCGTGACTAGAGAAGCGTAGGAGGTGTGATTATGAGAGATATTAAAGACTTATGTGCAAGAATCGAAGACGAGCTGTCCAAAATCGCTGATAATGGACTGACCACCGGAAATCTGGAAATGACGTATAAACTGATTGATATGTATAAAGATATCAAGAATACGCAGTACTGGGACAAGAAAGCGGAGTATTACAACGCTGTCCTTGATGAGATGCGTGGCGGATACAATGACGATTACAGTGAACGTGGAAGAAAGCGTGACAGTATGGGGAGATACAGCTCAAATGATGGCAGAATGATGCCAGATTACGACAGGGGCAGTTCTTATGCCAGACGTGGTGATCATTATGTCAGAGGGCATTACAGCCGCTCTGATGGGCGAGACGCTTACGATGACTACATGACGCAGAAACAGAGCTATCGTTCCGGAAAGTCTGAAGACTGCAAAAGAAAGATGCTTGCCGCTCTGGAAGAACATCTGGACGAACTCACAACAGAAATGAGCGATATGTCCAAGGATGCGGAGTGCCGGGAAGAACGTGATCTTGTTAAGAGATACGTTGACAAATTAAGAAATATGCTTTGATTTGGTTAAATGTGGGGACAACTTTTTTTACAGAATGTGATACTATAATCTTGCAAGGCACGGTGAACCTTGTAGGGCTTGCTGATTAGAAGTTTTTGCTTTCTTTTTCATTTTACGTCCTCCTTTCTTTTGTGAATATGTCCTTAACAGAAACAGATTCGAGCGGAATCTGGAGGTTGAAAAGCGGATGCAATTTCCGGCATATTCATTAGTCAGCTTGACTGACTGGTAACACCTCCTTATAAATGAATCAACATTTCCGTGAAAATCGGATAGTGGCAGGCATAACACGATAAATACCTTGCTAACCCGGATTCCCGGGTTATGGAAATATAGCTCTAGTGGTAGAGCAGTATCCGCATAGGATATTGGTCAGGGGTTCGATTCCCCTTATTTCCTTACCTTGCCAGTGGTCTAACTGGCTTAATCCATTTACCTGCGGCGGCAGGTCAATAAACACGACCAGGAGGATATATATGCAGAAACTTATTGACACACTTAAATCATTTGGAATTGAAATCCCGGAGGACAAACAGGCAGATGTGAAAAAGGCACTTTCTGAGCATTACAAAAATGCGAAAGAAGTAGCGAAAACTCTGTCAAAAGTTGAGGGAGAACGTGATAACTGGAAAGAACGTGCTGAGACAGCAGAAGAAACTTTAAAAGGGTTTGACGGTATCGACCCGGCGAACATTCAGACCGAGCTTGCTGGATGGAAGAAAAAAGCCGAGGATGCAGAGAAAGAGTTCAATGCAAAAATCTACGACCGTGATTTCTCAGATGCGCTCAAAGTGGCACTCGATGATGTTAAGTTTTCCAGTGAAGCTGCAAAGAAATCTGTTATGGCAGACATTAAAGAAGCAGGTCTTAAGCTGAAAGACGGTAAAATCCTTGGACTGAACGACCTGATTGAGCAAATGAAGCAGTCTGACGCATCCGCTTTTGTGGATGAATCTCAGCAGCAGGCTCAGCAGAATCAGGCAAGATTTACCACTCACGTTGGACAGCAGCAGGCACCGGGAAGCATGACGAAGAAAGATATTGAAGCAATCAAAGACCCGTCTGAGAGACAGGCAGCGATTGCCCAGAACATCCAGCTATTCCAGTGATTTTTACACCGACTATACGCCAGAGTATAGCCGCTAACTCAATACCTTAACAATTATGGGTAGAAAGGATTTTTATATGGCAGCAAAAGCTAATCTTATTATGACAAATGATATCCAGGTCACAGCGCGTGAGATTGATTTTGTAACCAGGTTCGAAAGAAACTGGCAGCACTTACGTGATATTCTGGGTATCATGAGACCTATCAAAAAACAGCCTGGTGCTGTACTCAAGTCCAAATACGCAGAGGGTACTTTGCAGAGCGGAAATGTTGGTGAGGGTGAAGAAATCCCTTACAGCAAGTTTACCGTAAAAGAAAAGAACTATGCGGAAATGACTATCGAAAAGTACGCAAAGGCTGTATCTATCGAAGCAATCAAGGATCACGGTTACGAGAACGCCGTTCAAATGACTGATGATGAATTCCTTTTCCAGCTTCAGACTGACGTTACCGGCAGATTCTATGACTATCTGAAAACCGGTACACTTACTTCCACAGAAACCACATTCCAGATGGCTCTGGCAATGGCTAAAGGCCGTGTTGAGAACAAATTCAAGCAGATGCACAGAAATGTGACTGGCGTTGTTGGATTTGTCAATATTCTGGACGTATATGAATACCTTGGAGCAGCTGAAATCACTATTCAGAACCAGTTCGGATTTCAGTACATGAAGGACTTTATGGGATTTAATACCATCTTCCTGTTATCTGACAGCGAGATTCCAAGAGGACAGGTTATTGCAACGCCTGTTGAGAACATCGTTATGTACTATGTTGACCCGAATGAATCTGACTTTGCGAGAGCAGGTCTTGTATACACCGTTTCCGGCGAAACAAACCTAATCGGATTTCATACACAGGGCAACTACCACACCGCCGTGTCCGAAGCGTTTGCGGTTATGGGACTTACTCTTTTTGCGGAGTACATTGATGCAATCGCAGTAATCACCATTGATGAAACGCCAACACTTGGCACTCTGACAGTAACATCTGCGGCAGGAACAGCAACCGGCGATACAAAAAATCACTGTAAATCCGGCTAAGGAAAATACTGGTAATGTGTATAAATACAAAGTTGCAGCAGACGCAGTAACTGTTGGATATGGACAGAACCTCAGAAACTGGACTTCCTGGGACGGAAAAGCTGACATTAAGGCAACAACCGGACAGAAGATCACAGTGGTTGAGTGTGATGGAACATACAAGGCACTGAATGCCGGAAGTGCAAGCGTAACGGCAAAATGATAAACGTAGGAGGCAACTGGCATGACTTATGCAGATTATGAATTTTACACAACTTCATATTTCGGTTCAGTCGTGCCGGAAACCGACTTTCCACGACTGGCAGAAAGAGCCAGTGATTTTGTGGACACAATGACGTTTGACAGGTTGGTGGACGGACTGCCGACAAATGAACGCTCACAAAAGCGTATCAAAAAGGCGGTCTGCTCACTGGCTGAATTAATGTATCAGATTGAGCTTGCTGAAAAGAATGCTACCAATGCCGCCGTTAGTGGAACATCAACCACAATCGGGTCCGGTGGTAGCACAACAGGCATTGTAACATCTGTAAGTTCTGGCAGTGAATCCATTTCCTATGCAACGCCACAGCAGGTTGGAGCGAGTGCAAAGGAATGGAGTGCGGTGTATGCCGCCGCCGGGGATGTACAGAAAACGAATGAATTACTCTTAAAGACAGCTTTACCGTTGTTGATGGGAGTAAGGACGGATGATGGAATACCAATATTGTATTCAGGATTATAAAAAGGAGGCAAAGATGGAAACATTATTTACAAATGTAACTCTGATTCTAGCAGTAATCAGCGTTTTGGCATTTTGCGTATCTGTGATTACACAGGTGATTAAAAATGTTGGGTTCCTGTCGAAAATTCCGACAGATGCCTTGGTGATTGTACTGTCTATCGGAATTACTGTAGCCGCTTTTGTGGCGTATATGCAGTATATCCACGTGACAATATTGTGGTACATGATTTTAGCAGCTATCATGGCCGGATTTATTGTGGCATTTATTTCCATGTTCGGATGGGAGAAGATTACGGAATTGTGGAAACGAACATCGAAAGTTGATATTGATGGATTGAATAAGAAAGAGTGATTTTATGGGCGGTCGTGGTGCAAACAGTTGGCTGGATGACTCTATCAGGATCACTGGCCTCGATGTAACAGGAAAAGATGGGGAAACCGTAAGATATTATTTTATGAAAAACGAAGGAACTAACTACTATCAAAGAGGTTATGATGGGATACCGCGACCTACTCCTTTAAACATATCTGCTAAAGAGTTCAAAAGAAGAGCTGAATCTAATGGTGCAACCACTAAGCCTGTAACAAAAAAACAGTATTTTGACAGCAAAAAAGCACATAAAGCTTATAGAAAAGAAATGGATAAATTTTTGAATTTAATGTGGTACAAAGCAGGGCCAAGACCACATAAGGGATGGGAAGGACATTGAGGTGAACTTCAATGGCAAATCGAGAAACAAGTATAGCATACGAAAATCTGAACCGCCGCATATTCCCCGGAGTTGGAGAATATGGCATACCGCAGATAGAACCGGAGATATTCGAGGGAAACTGCGAATTTGTTGGTTTCAATTACGCCAGAGGTAAATGCCAGAATCCATATGATAAAGTCGTTCATTTCTTCTTAGACGATTACCAATTCGATGCACTATGGAGAAATCCAGACAGGTATGTGGACAAACTGAGCAGATTCCGGTACATCTTAACACCGGATTTCAGCACTTACACTGATTTCCCGAAAGCTATTCAGATATACAACCATTACCGTAAACACTGGGTAGGCGCATACCTGCAAGAGTATGGTTGCCGGGTGATTCCTACGATCTCCTGGAGTACACCAGATTCTTATGACTGGTGCTTTGATGGAGAGCCAGATGGCGGAACGGTGGCTGTCAGTTCAGTAGGCTGCATGAACAGTAGGGGCAAAAAGTGCCTATTCTTGTCAGGTTACAATGCCATGATTGAACGATTGCATCCGGAAAGTATTATTTTCTACGGTAAAGTTCCGGAAGAATGCAAAGGCAACATTGTTCGAATAAAATCATTCTCTGACAGATTTTCAAAAGCAATATGCGAAGGATAGGAGGGTATCATGTATAGCAAAACAGTGACGATTTTTGATTATTACGAATCAGCCACGACAGGAGATGCGTACTGGTATCCTCATGTTTTATCCGGCGTTGACCTCATTACGGACAAAGGAGCAATCCTCAAAAAGTACGGACCAGACGCAACTGACAATGCACAGTTACACGTTCGATATACCGTCCAGAACGGCGATATAACCATTACTGACAGGGACGGCAAGATTCTTCCATGGGCGCCCCCTAAAGAGTGGAAAAGACAGATTAACAACGCTCTGGAAGACACTATCACGTTCTCGGATGAATCGTTCTTTTGGGAAGGTGAGTGGACTAGTGGAACGGTATCTGATGGTGATTATCGGAATGGATTCTATCAGTACATGAACGAGAACAAGGATAACGTGTTTAAGATTACCAGTGTTGGTGGTCCATATACACTGATTCCACACTTTGAGATTCTGGGTAAGTAATATGAGCAAGATTCATCATTTCAAAGGATTCTCCGTAGTTGATGGAGATATGAAAATTAAGTTAAATATGGATAGATTTTCCAGACAGTACCAAGAAGCCCAGTACCTTCTTGATGGAATGGTTATGGACAGCATGATTCCGTTTATGCCGATGATTACCGGAAATTTCATCAACCGGACAAGAATTGAGAGTACATCCTTGCAAGGAACTGGGAAAGTATGTGCGGCGGCGGCTCCTTATGGGCGTTTTCTGTATGAGGGAAAAGTAATGGTTGACGAAGCAACTGGAAGTCCCTACGCAAGACGTGGAGCAAAGAAGGTTCTTGTTAGTCAGTTTTCTGGTCAGACGACCGCAAAAGAAGACCTTGAATACACTAAACAGGCTCACCCACAGGCACAGGCAAAGTGGTTTGATACCGCTAAACGACAATACGGCAGTACGTGGATTCGCAAAGTAAAAGCACAGGCAGGAGGTGGCAGACATGGCAGATAAGCCTATCGGAAGAGATGCAACTGGATATGAGATTCTGACAGATGCCATGAAAGCACTTCTGAACCAGTATCCGGGACTACACGAAAATGAAACAATCAAATTTGAGGAACTTGGCAAGGAATCAGGAATCGCGTTCTCAGCAGATAATGGAGCTTTGATCTATTCAGAAAAAGAAGATGTCTGCGGAACAATGCATCAGGTATGCCAGTATCCATTTTATGTGGTGTACCGCACAGCATCCGACAAGGAGAGACAGAAGTTATCTGTTCAGAAGTTCCTTGACAGTCTCGGTAAATGGATATGTCGAGAACCAGTTATTATAAATGGTTCTGAGACGCGTTTAAATGCGTTTCCAGAGCTTTCACAGGGACGAGTGATAAAACGTATCACCCGTGATAACTCTTATGGTTTAGAGCCGCAGGAGAGCGGTGTACAGGATTGGCTATTGCCATTATCGGTACGCTATGAAAATACTTACGAAGTAATATAACAAGTAACAACCGGCTATCAATTGGAGGTAGCCGCTAACCTACACAGCCTTTAAAGTTATAGGCAGAAAGGACATTTCTATGGCAGTTACAGGCAAAATTGACCGTAAATATATGGCTCATTACATTGATGCAGGTTCCCTCTGCGGGGGGCTGACACCGAAATATGAGCGTCTTGGAAAGGATCTGGAAGAGTATAACGTAGAACTCAATCCAGACACCGAAACATCTAAAAACATTCTTGGAGAATCCACATTTAAACATAATGGCTATGAAGTTTCTTCTGACGCTGATCCGTTCTATGCAGATACTACTTCTGATCTGTTTGGAGCATTACAGAAGATCGTAGACAACAGATACAAAGACGACAACCTCAAGACAAAAGCAGTTGAGGTCCATCTCTGGACAGAAGCAACAGCAGGCAAGTATGAAGCATACCAGCAGGATTGTTATGTTGTGCCAACCTCCTATGGCGGTGATACATCCGGCTATCAGATTCCGTTTACCGTGAACTACGTTGGAGAACGTGTAAAAGGAAAATTTGATATTAGTTCCGGTACATTCACAGCTGACAGCGAATAAGCAAATACGCAAGGAGGATGCACTAAATGGCAAAAATAATTAATACCAAAATTGACGATGGAATTCTCATTTTTACATTTACCAACAACGAAGACGAAGTCTTTTCTTCTTTCAAATTAAACCCAACCGATATCAATGTAGCGGCACGTGCAGAGGAACTGACGGAATACTTTGAGCAGCTTAAAGATTCTATCCAGAAAGTCACTTCCGGTAAAGAGATGGCGGAGCTGAATAGACAGATTGAGGACAAAATCAACTACCTGCTCGGATATGAAGCATCAAAAGACCTGTTTAAAGAACCGATCACAGCAACCACTGTATTCGGCAATGGTCAGGTATTTGCTTATATCGTACTTGATAAGATCGCAGAAGTAATTGCGCCGGAAATCGAAAAGAGAAAAAAGAAAATGCAGGCAGCAGTCAATAAGTATACGGAGAAATACACAAAATGACCGCCTATGAGCTTCCCACCTCACTAAACATAAGTGGGGTGGATTTTTCTATTAGAACCGATTTTCGCGTAATCATTGATATTCTCATTGCGCAGAATGATCCAGAGCTAGACGAACAGGCAAAAGCAGTTGTTATGTTGCAGATTCTGTTCGAGGATTGGCAAAGCATACCTCAAGAACATCTTACAGAAGCTTGCCAGAAAGCTTGCGAGTTTATTGACTGTGGTCAAATTGATGATAGTCCGAATAAACCCAAACCCCGCTTGATGGACTGGGAACAGGATGGAGACATGATTGTTCCGGCAGTAAACAAGGTTGCCGGTAAAGAAATCAGAGCAGTGCCATACATGCACTGGTGGACGTTTTTCGGATACTTTATGGAATCTGGTGAATGTCTTTTTAATACCGTAGTTGGAATCCGGTCAAAAAAGGCAAAGGGCGAAAAGCTCGATAAATGGGAAAAGAAATTCTATCAGGAAAACAAGAACATTATTGATATAAAAACACGTCTCAGCGAAGAAGAGCAAGCGTACAAGGATGCGCTGAATGAGATGCTTAACCTCAAATAGTTAGGAGGTGGACACATGGCTGCTGATGGCTCAGTCATTATTGATACCAGAATGGACACATCAGGTGTCCAAAAAGGTGTATCAGCTATAAAACAGTCATTTAACGGCCTTGGAAGTGCTGTAAAAAAAATCGGTCTGCTGATTGGTGGGGCTTTTGCAGTTGGCAAGTTAGTGCAGTTTGGAAAGGAATGCGTAGAACTCGGTTCTGACCTCGCGGAAGTGCAGAACGTGGTTGATGTTACATTTACCACAATGTCGGATAAGGTCAATGAATTTGCAAAGAACGCCATGACATCAGCCGGACTGTCAGAGACAATGGCAAAAAGGTATGTTGGTACGTTCGGAGCAATGTCTAAGTCGTTCGGCTTTTCCGAAGCGCAGGCTTACGACATGTCAACAGCCCTGACACAGCTGACTGGTGACGTAGCATCATTTTACAATATTTCACAAGACTTGGCTTATATAAAACTGAAGTCAGTTTTTACAGGAGAAACGGAAACACTTAAAGACTTGGGTTAACAATTAGCTCCCTTACACAGCAATGTGTATTGAATAACATGGTGAACGAAGAAATCTTCGGTGTGTTGCTTTATGAGCAATGCTAACGGTAAAAGCCTAAAATTATTTAAAAAACTTGTGGTTATGACACCTGTATGATATAATATTCATAGGAGGTGATTTCCATGAGTGAAGAAATTTGGAAAGATATTAAAGGTTACGAGGGTCTGTATCAAGTAAGTAATCTGGGAAGAATAAAAAGTCTCGAGCGTAGATGCAAGACAAAATGGTATACAAGAAAAGTACCAGAGAAAATTTATTCTCCTGCACTTGATACTTACGGTTATCCAATAGTCTCTTTGCACAAAGACGGTAAAAAGAAAACAATTACAATTCATAAATTGGTTGCAAATGCTTTTCTTGAAAATCCGGACGGTTGCAATTCTATTAATCACATTGACGAAAACAAACAGAATAATTGCGTTGAAAATCTTGAATGGTGTACTGTTCAAGAAAACAATGCTTATGGAACGAGAGTAGAACGACTAAGAAAAACTCAGCAAAGAGCAGTTCTACAATGTGATTTAAATGAAAACGTAATCAAAGAATGGGAAGGAATGAACTTCCTTTGCAGAGAAACAGGATACGATCAAGGCCTAATATCTAAAGTATGCAACAATGTTTATAGGCATCGCACTGCATATGGATTCAAATGGAAATTTAAATAATCATGGTAATACCGTGCTAAGCATCGGAGAGTCTCGTTAAGAGGCTCTTTTTTGATGAAAGTGTAACGACTATTCCGTAAGGAAGTAGGTTTAAGGTGAAATTCCCTATTCCGAAGTGCCATGCATCCAATTTGGATGAAGAGATAGTCTACTCCCTTAATAAATATCGGGAAACCGAGGGTATAAAGGGTCGTTATGACACAAAGTGCACTTGACCAGTATGCACTGGCAAATGGCTATGGAAAAACCACATCCGCCATGACTGAACAGGAGAAAGTGGCTCTCCGCCTGGCTTTTGTGCAGAAACAGTTATCAGCCGCATCTGGAGACTTTATTCGTACTTCAGACAGCTGGGCAAACCAGGTACGAGTAATGCAGTTGCAGTTGCAGTCTCTCAAGGCAACAGTCGGACAAGGGCTGATTAATATTTTTACGCCTGTTCTGAAAGTTATTAATATTCTGCTTGGAAAACTGGCAACTCTGGCGAATGCATTTAAAAGTTTTACAGAGCTTATTACTGGCAAGAAATCTTCCGGTCAGACAAGCGGAAGTGGAGCAGGTCTTGCCGGAACAGACGTGGTTGCAGATACAGCAGATCAGTATGGACAGGCTGCGGATAATGCAGAACAGCTTGCAGATGCCACAAATGACAATGCTAAGGCTACAAAAAAAGCAAACAAAGAAACAAAAAACTATCTTTCTTCATTGGACGAAATTCACAAGATTAGTTCCACAGAGGGCACATCTTCAACTCAATCCGGTTCTGGATCCAGCGGAACTGGTTCCGGGGGCGGAGGATTGCCGAGTTCGGTTGGTGGTGTGGACTATGGTAGCCTAGCAGAGGGTGAAACCGCACTTGACAAAATCAGTGATTCTGCCAAGAAACTAGCTGACCTTCTAAAAAAACTTTGGGAGCCATTTCAAAAAGCTTGGAAAAAAGAGGGAAAAGCCACTATAACGGCGGCAAAGACGGCATTTTCGAGTTTGGGAAGTTTAATTGCAAGTATTGGAAGCAGCTTCGCCACAGTATGGACGAATGGAAGCGGCGAAAGAATCCTAACTAATATTTTGAAAATTGTCCAGCACCTATTCGCTACAGTTGGAAACTTGGCACAGGCGTTTAAAACCGCGTGGGAATATGCTGGAACAGGGACAAGTATTATTCAAAATATATTTGATATTGGAAATAGCATTCTAGGAACTATTGAAAGAATAACAGGTGCGGTAGCAGATTGGGCGAAAACCCTTGATTTCACACCGCTATTAAAATCAATCAATACGCTCCTGCAAAATCTACAGCCGCTAACCGATAACATAGGAACTGGGCTTGAATGGTTCTGGAACAATGTACTTTTGCCAATTGGATCCTGGGAAATCCAAGATGCAGTGCCGACATATCTAAAAATGCTATCAAGTGGGATTACTGTTGTAAATTCAGTTATTGAAGCTCTTCAGCCTTTGGGCGGCTGGCTATGGGATAATTTTTTACAGCCGCTAGGACAGTGGACGGGAGATCTTGTGATTACTGCCATGCAGACTTTATCTGATTTACTGGATAGATTTAGCACATGGATCCAGAATAATCAGGAACTTGTTCAGAACGTTACAATTGTGATAGGAAGTTTTTTCGCAGCATTTGAACTTCATAGCATTATTAGTGGCGCTGTAACAGCGGTAACGAATTTTGTTGGACTGATTACTGGTGGAGGTGGATTGCTAGGGGCACTAAGTTCTGTTGTTGCTGCCCTAGGTGGTCCTGTAACAATTGCAATTGGTGCGGTAATTGCCGCTGGAGTGCTTCTGTGGCGAAATTGGGACAGTGTAAAAGAAGCTGCCGGGAAATTAAAAGATTGGGTTGTAAAGAAAACCCAGGAACTAAAAGAAAACGCTTCCAAGGCATTTGAAACTTTAAGCACAAATATAAAAAATGCCATGATAGCAATCCGGGATTCAGTAGAAGAAAAAGTAGAATTTGTAAAAGGCAAATTTTCCAGCATGGGAAACTGGTGTGTCCGAAAAGCTACCGAGCTTAAAGAAAATGTTGTAAAAGCATTCAAGACTTTGAGCGTGAGTATGGAAAATACCATGATCACGATCCTGAATGCAGCTAAAGATAAGGTAGAAAACATTAAGGACAAATTTGACAGTCTGGTCAAATGGCTGAAAGATACTTTTTCTGTTGCCTGGGAAAAGGTATGGGAGGCTTGCAGGGAAAAGGTAGCAGGATTCCAGGAAAAAATCAAAGAAATCTTTAGGCTTATAAAAGAAAAAATCTTTGAACCGTTTTCTAATTTTGTGAAAAATACGTTTAAAACAGATTGGTCTAAAAGTTTTGGAGCATTAAAAACAGTTCTGGATACATTTTCAAGTGGAGTTTCAACTATCTGGGGCGATATTAAGGACATTTTTTCAGGGATTATAACCTTTATTAATGGTGTTTTTGCTGGAGATTGGAGCCGGGCATGGGAAGGAATCAAAGGCATATTTGAAGGTGTCTTTTCGGGACTGTCTGATCTGGCACGTACCCCGATCAACACGATTATTAGTGGATTTAATGGAGTGCTTGGAACTGTTAATGGATTGATTAACAGACTTAACAACATTAAATTTAAAATTACGGTTCCAGACTGGGTTCCGAAGATTGGTGGAAGCTGGTGGGGCTTTAACGGCTTTAGCATTCCAACAATAGGAACAATTCCAATGCTTGCCAGCGGCGCAGTTATTCCGCCAAGATCAGAGTTCCTTGCAGTGCTTGGAGATCAGAAGAATGGACGCAACCTGGAAGCACCAGAAGACCTGTTAAGACAGATCGTGAGAGAAGAAGCTGGCGGAAATCAGGGTAGTGGAGGAAATTACAGATTTACAGCGCAATTGAACCGCAGAACGATATTTGATGAAATGATTGAAGAGGCAAAGCTAAGGCGTGATACAAGCGGTACTAATCCGTTTGAACTGGCATAGGAGGTGAGAGCGTGGCGTTTTCGATAAGTAAATCAATAACTGATAGATATAAGATAAATGGACTTCTCATTCCTCAGCCAGATAAGAATATGCAGTGTAACTTTGAAACCACCTATTCAGAGGGAAGTAACCGTACACAGTATGGAAAAGCAATAATAGTACCGCTTTATACAGTTATACAATATAGCTATAAAGCCACAAATGTTCGTGTTGATGAGAAATCAACTAATATGGTAAATGCAATCATTAAAGGAACGCCATTTATGTTGTATCACTGGTTAGCACACAAAAATGAATGGCGTTCAGAAGAGTTTTATGTCGGAAAAATGCAATACAATATAGAACAAGTTGGAGAGTATTACTCTGAAATATCATTCAACATGCAGGGGGTGAATCCACTTGATTAATACATCAGATCTATTCAGAGAAAAACTTGGAAAAGGTGAAAAACTGTATGAAGTAGTGGATATTACCTTTGCTGATGGAACAGAGAAACGCCTGGAAAATGAAATAATGCTGAATGGCGGAGAATTTTCAGATTGCACAAACAGCAGCAGCTTTCCTGTTGGAAATACCATTTGCAAGTCCATGAAATTAAGCTTGGACAACACTGCGGATCAGTGGAGAGATTACTATTTCTTCAAAGCAAAAGTTACTGCATTCCTTAAAATGGTATTTTCCGATGGGAAAACTGAAACAATCAAAAAGGGAACATATACCATAACAACTCCTGAGCAGTACGGTGAAATCCTGGAATTTACTGGACTTGATGATATGTATAAGGCCAACGATACATACACCAGCAAATTGCAGCTTCCACAGGATGCATTCACACTTCTTCGTGATGCGTGTGCTACGGTCGGAATCTCTATGGGATTCTCATCAATGACTCATGGCAATGTGACTATCCGTTCGATGCCAGACAGCATGACATTTAGGCAGCTGATCGGATGGATTGCAATGCTGGATTCCGCCAACGCTCGAATTGATGTTGACGGAAACTTGCAATTTATACAGTGGGATTTCGCTTCTGTATCGGTTGATTATGGTGCAGAAGTTGATTCTGAAGGATATGTTTCATTCGGCAAGTCTGCGATAGATTCCGATGAGTATGTCACTCCTGAGGGTGGATGGTACGTTGATTCTGATGGATATCTTACTCTCAGAGAGGGGACCATCGGAAATCCGCAGCGGTTCAGAGATTATATATCTAGCCCTACACTATCTAGTGACGATATTATCATTACAGGGATAAAGCTTAAAAACTCCGAAAACAGTGTCATGTACGGAAAAGATGGATATGTCCTTGAGATGCAAAATGAGCTTGTTGAAGATGCAGATCTGCAAACTGTAGCAAGCTGGATTGGCGATAGTCTGATAGGAGCAAGATTCAGAAGCTTGTCTGGAGACCTGGTGTATAACCCGTTATCCGAATTTGGAGATATGGCTTTTACTTATGACCGAAAGGGCAATAAGTATATAACTCCGATCACAGATATCTCGAGCAGTTTAAACGGAATTACTCATATCAAGACAAAAGCAGAAGATCCGGTAAGAGGATCTAGCAAATTTTTGTCAAGCGCAGATAAAGCTCTTTTGGCTGCAAAAAAACTCATAAGAAAAGAAACCAATGCTAGGGAATTGGCAGTTGATAATCTGCAAAAGGCATTGAAAGACGGAAGTGGAATGTATGAAACGAATGTCTTGCAGGACGATGGCAGCACCATAACCTATCTGCATGACAAGCCTACACTTGAAGAGTCTAAAAACATAATTAAGCTTACATCTAATGCTATTGGAGTGTCAAACGATGGTGGTAAAACATATCCTTATGGGTTTATCTTGGACGGAAGTTTGATAACCAGGCTTTTGTATGCAGAAGGAATCGATGCCGATTATATACAATTCGGAACCTTGAGAGGTATTAAATTAGAAGCTGTAACTGGTGATATTACTGGAGAATTTACATCAACAAGCACAAACAGTTGGGGTAAAGAGTGGATCAAACTTAAAGATGCCATCATAACAGCTGGACTTGATGGTACACAAAAGTCTTTGATTGATATGGTAGCACAGTATGAAGATGGTTTGCATTTAGTCATTAAAAACGATACTGAAATTAACATTGAGGCGCCTGTACTAAAGATACTTACCGATATACTAAACATTGGCGATGGGCAGATATCAATAACACAAAAGAGTTTAGCGGAAGCACAGGTAAATGTTGCCAACACTGACATATCTGGGCGTTTAGTTGCGTCCGGTGGTGGAAATTTTGGTTTATATAATGTCACAACGGGAAGGTGGGTTATAAGGTCTGATAAGACTGGTATAGTGGCACTACCTGCTACTACCATTGACGGAGAAACAATCATAAATAATGATTTAGAGGTTTCTGGAAGCGCAATTTTAGGATCTGTAGATGTTAAAAGAAATGAGTATATCGCTGGAACCTTAGAGGTTGTTGGAGAAATAACAAACCATGAAAAGATAAGCGTCACAAAAAGTGACCTTTCAGAAGCACAGATTGACATATCTAACAGTGATATATCTGGTAGGTTGACAGCATCGTCGGCCAAAAACTTTGGACTGTACCATATAACATTTTCTAAATGGTTAATCAGAATGGGAAGTGATGGTAATGCGTACCTGCCAGATACGATATTTAAAGGTACAGCAACATTTAATAAAGATACAATATTTAATGATACGGCATCTTTTTCGAAAACAGCCATATTCAACAAGACAGCAAATTTTAAAAAACCTCCAAAACTGTATAATTTGACAAATGTAACCTCTGGAAACCATTTGGTCATGGCAAGTGACGGAGCCTCAATAGCGTATCTTGGCTCATCCTCTTTACGGTATAAAGACGTTCAGGGAGCTGTAGAAGAAGCAGATTTAGAATCTCTTTACCAAATAAAGGTTGTCTGGGCAAGGTACAAAAACGAATACCTTGATGCATCAGACGAGCGTTACGGTAAGGAAATGCCTATGTTCCTGGCAGAGGACATTGACCAGCATTTCCCACTGGCAGTCGACCATGATGAACAGGGTAGGGCTGAAAACTGGAACTACCGTATTATGATACCGTGCATGTTCGCAATACTGAAAAATGAGCATGAGAAAGTCAAAGAATTGCAATCCGAGTTGGAATCAATCAAAACGGAACTGACTGAATTAAAAGAGTTTATCAATCAACACATAGTAAGAAAGGAGGTATAAAAAATGTCTGATAACAAACCTATCACGCGAGAAGAAATGTATCTCGCAAAGTTAACTGGAGATTATACAGGAGAGGTGCCAAAGCCAATAACCAGGAAAGAAAGATATCTGTATAAACTGTGTATTGATGGAATCGGAACCAGTAAAGAAGCTATCGCAGAAGCAGTCCAGACATACCTGTCCGATAAGGGCGTTGGACTTAACATGGATGCAGATGGCTATGTGTGCTTGAAAACAACGGAGGTAAACAATAATGGCTGATACTTTTAAGGGGATAATCACAGCGGATGGAAAGAAACGGCAGCTACCTTACGGTGCAGTGTTGGAAAAGCCAGTTTCTGACAAAACGTTATCTGAAGAGGGCGGTTTTGCAGATGCCAAAGCAACAGGGGATAAATTTGCGAAAGTAGACAGTGAGACTGCTTCGATAAAGGAAGATTTAGATTACTATTATCCAAAGAAACAAGGCACGTTCAAATGCGTAAATATGGTTTCAAATCTGCCTGATGAAGTAATTATGCCATCTGGAATTGAAAAAAATATTTTGGATGGTGTATGTGCTATCAATGGTACATCTACAATTGATTATCCAAATCTCATTATCCAAAAATCTATATTAGCAAACCATGTATATTTGTTCTCTGTAAAGATGAAAGAGAATGAAAATACCGTTCAATCATGTTCTCTTATAACAAGAATTGGAACGAAACCTATTACACGAAACACATTAGGTGAATATCCCACACAGCTTTTTGAGAATAAAAACTATCCTGGGTACACTACTTTTTGTGCACTCTTCTCACACAATTCAGATGTGGATGCCGATTTCTCAATTTCGTTTGACCTTACTAAAACTAGCAAAAAAGTAGCTATTTCTGCAAAAGATTTCATTATTACGGATGTGACAGGGTTATCAGATATCCAAATAACAGAAATTGTAAAAACTGGAATGAAAGATGGTGTGTATTATAACCCAGGTAAAAATGTTGCAGATGCTTTATCTAATCAAGCAAAGGAAGATATCACAATTGAAGCAATAAAGAAAATGTACCCAAATCCAAACGGATATTGGTATGGAAAGAAATGCTTAATTCTTGGAGATAGCACATCCGCCACTGAACAGTGGCAGAAAAAGCTTTCCGAAAATCTCGGTATGAGTGTAACAACTCACGCAAAAGGTGGTATTCAATTTTTGCAAATGGTGGTCGGTAGTCTTGGGTATGAGGGTGATTATGATAATGAAACAGGAAACACTGGTGTTTTACAACCGTTAAAAATAAGTGATGTATACGACAAAAACTTAATCATTATTTTTGGCGGTTTTAACAACAGGGGTATGAAGCTTGGTGAAATTACTGATTTATATAAAACTGATGGAACAGGGCAAAACACCGTAACTGGGCAACTACAATTCGTACTTAATTGGATATATGATTTGCTGAAAGGAAATGAAACTTATGCTCAAAATTTAAAGTGTAAAATTGCCCTTGTAACACCGTATTGTTGCGGAAAATACAATTATGCCAACTATGATGGTTATAGTGGTGATAACTGGGCTGGTTATACATTGCGTGAAATGTGCGACAGAATTGTTGAAATTGCTGCGTTAAATAACTGTTCTAGTTATAATGCGTGGGAAAACAGTGGAATTGGTCGTCACACATGGACAATTTATTCGGCATCTCCTACCGCAACGAAAGATGCAGGAGGCGATACTGCACCATATCCCACAAATGCAGATCAATTACATCTTAACGATTTCGTAGGCTATCCTCACTTGGGGGATTGTATTTCTGCTTTTGTAAATGGGATCGTTTAGGAGGGCTTTAGCGAAGCATTGCGCTCCTTGATTTTTTAGGGGCGCACCAAATATGAAAGGAATGATACAATGAGCAAATTACAGGAATTTTTAAACCTTGGTGATTATTACGCATCCAACGGCGGATATCTTGAAAAGAAAAGTAATGCCTATCTGGATGATTTCAAAAAGAATGCCGGATATAATAATTATACAAAATTCGCAAGAGACGTAAACTCATGGGGACAACCAGGATGCCAGGGGCAGCCGTGGTGTGCAGAGTATCAGTTCTGGAAGCTGGTAAAAGTAATTGGAATCACAAATGCCCTCAAAATCATGGGCGGCGGTTTTTATAACTGTCAGAGCGTAAAAAACTGGTCAAAAAAACAGGGCACATGGCATACCACTCCAAAACTTGGCGCACTTCCGATTTTCCGAAATGGCTCCCATATTGGAGATGTGCAGAGTTTAACCAGTTCCAAAATTAATACCAACGAGGGAAATACTTCCAGTGCTCCAGGAGTAGTAGCCAACGGAGGAGCGGTCCGTAACAAAACTTACGCTATCAATGATCCATCTATTGATGGTTATGTATGGATTGATTGGGAATCTTATGAAGATACTGCCACATGGAAAAAGGCAGGAACTAGAATAGCGACTGTGAACGATTTATACGTCCGTGAGACACCGAATGGATATGTAATGGGTTCCATTGATAAAGATACTGTTGTTGATATTGATGGAAAAGTAAGCGGAAAATGGACGCATGTTAAAGTTTCTGGAATTGGTATTGGTTGGATTTGGACTGGATATCTGGCGAAAAAAACAAATTCAGCATCTACCTCCATCACTGGCAAGCAAGATAAGAACCAGGTTCTTTTCAAGGGGAATGTAACCGCAACTGTGCTTAATGTGCGTACCTGGGCTGGAACTGAGTACCCGAACATTAAAAAGTACCCAAAACTCAACCAGGGAAATGAAGTGGAAGTAATGAATTATACTCAGAAAGCAAAAGATGGCGATAAGTGGTATTATGTCCGTATTGCTGGAAAGTATTATGGATTTATATCTGCAAAATATATCAAAAAGCAGTAAAAATTATCCCGGGGTTAATTCCCCGGGAATTTCTTTTTTAATTAATGATAACATCAATGAGCTAGTTCGTCAGCACATAGAAGATATCATTAATTATTTTTCTTGGATTTTTGGAAAAATGTCGAGCTGAAAGCTAACCTCATTGCCCTTGCCGTAAGCGTTTTTAGTATCTTTTGAGTAGATAACCTTTTTAATCAAACTCTTAAGCATTTTATTCTTGGATTCTGTGTTAAGGCTCCAATAGTTATCAAGCAGCTCTTCACAACGTGGGATGAAATCCGACTGCTGTTTTATAATGTTCTCGTCATGTTTGATTTCTTCTTTTAATTTTTCTATAGTGTCGGAACATGACTGGATAGATGCAGATATAGTTTTGGCACGTTCAAGAAAAATCTCTGTGGTGTAAATACCCTGTTCGAGCAGATCGTATTGTTTTGCTTTCTGAGAGTTTAAACTTTTCAGCTCATTTTCTTTTTCACGTATGAGATTCTGCTTAGAGGTTATTCCGGAATCAATAGCCTTTGACGATGCATCAATGTCATTGTTCAGTTTGTATTCCTCTACGATCTCCTCAATTCCATCAATTACAGCTTTTTCAACCAAATGTAGTTTGCTGCTTACCGTAGAGCAAGATGTATATGGACACATGAGAGTATCTTCCTGTCCGCTCTTCTGATAAGGGCGGCGGACCATAGCACGCCCGCATTTGCTGCAATAGACAATTCCGGAAAGCGGATTGCGGATTGAGTTTTTTATGCTGATTGGGCGAGATGGGTTCTTTTTTCGTATTTCCTGGACGGAATTAAACAGATCTTCCGATATAACAGCCGGATGCAGCCCATCGCAGACAAGGACGTCTTTTGATCGAGGGCGTGTCTTGACCACTTGCCCGTTCTGTATAGTCTTTACAGTTTTTCTCCCGTTCCATCGTATTTTTCCGATGTATACCGGATTTGTAAGGATCCCCTGGACGCTGGCAGGAGTCCAGTCGTTTCCCGATACGGATTTTATTCCCATTTCATTTAATTTCCGTACAATCTTCGCGACACCGATTTGTTCACAGCCATTACCGGCATACCAGGTGTAGATCATTTTTACAATATTGGCTTGAGCTGGGACAGGTCTGAGGGTATAACCTTTTTCTTTTTCAAGCTTTACTCTCTCATATCCGTAAGGTGGCTTGTTACCACAGTACTTTCCTTCTTTGACGGATGAGATTCTACCATTATTCAATCGACGCTTAATGGTCTTATACTCTCTTCGGCTCATAAATAGTCCAAATTCAAAATATTCTTCGTCAAATTCATTGTTCGGATCATATATTTTCGTTGGGGTAATAATCTTCGTGTCAGAGTATTGAAAAGCTCTTGATACAACGCCTTGGTCAATGGTATCACCTCTGGCTAGACGTTCTACTTCCACAACCAGAACTCCATCCCACAGCCCGGATTCTACCTCGCGGAGAAGCTGCTGCATAACAGGACGGTCGGCGATAGTTTCTCCAGATACCACTTCGCGGTAAATTGCGCCCACAATATACTCTTTTTTCTTTGCAAGATCTAACAGGATCCGTTCATGCCTGGCAAGTGTTTCGCCCTCTCCGTGTGCTTCAGCTTCACGATCGGCTCTGGATTTTCTTAGATAGATACATACTGATTCGTTCATTTTATCATTCTCCTTTTTTACTTGTGCGATAATCCGGAAAATGATATACTTAGTGTGTAGGTAAGATTTTTCTCCGAATTATCTTATTTATTAAAACCGGTTCCTGTTGGTCGCAGGAGCCGGTTTTTTTAATTTATTAATTTACTGATACGTTAAATATTGCTGAATACTTATCCAAGTTCGAGTATCCGTTGTCTGAATATTGTTCAATATAGATTTTAAAATCACCTTTATGATTTACACCAATACATTCCTGCGCACGGCATTTAGCTCCTATAGGTACTACCTCTGGATAATATGTTGGTGAATTAGGATATGTATATCCCATGTAACCTTGCGCATCAACATATCTATATAATCCCAAGGACATATACAACCCGTCACCATTTGAAGAATATCCTAAATTCTCATAAGTGTAATCAACCAAATATACAGCTTCTGGATTTTTGTCTGAATATGGATTTCGTTCAGTCATTTCCGTAACTGAATTGATTGTCATTCTCCATTGTCCAGGAACCGTCCACGTCTGTCCAAGATTAAATACTGGTGTTGTTGTATTGTTAGTGTTGTTATTTGATGGCTTTGGTGTAGGTGTTGCTGGAACCGTAACTGTCACTGACTGGGAAAATTCATAGGTGGAAACCTTAGCAGTGATAAAAACAGTACCAGCCTTTTTAGCAGTAGCCTTTCCTTTTGAGTTGATTGATACAATGGACTTATCACTAGACTTCCATTTTACCTTCTGTTTTGTCCCAGAAACTTTAAATTGGTATGTTTTACCATTAATGATAGAAGCTGTCTTGCTGGACAGTTTAGGAGTTTCTACAATCAGTTTGCATTTGTAAGTGGTTTTGCCTTTCTTTGCAGTAATTGTTGTCTTACCTTTTTTCTTAGCAGTTACAATTCCTTTTGATGATACAGTTGCAACCTTTTTGTTGGAGCTTTTCCACTTAAATTTAGAACCTGAAATTTTTAATTTAGCAAGCTCTGTGGTACAGATATATGCTGTAACTGTTTTTCCTTTTTTCAATTTGATTGACGAACGATAACCTCCTCCAGCCACTGAACTTGCACCAGATACATTCTGGTTAGAAGAATTAGTTGTTTGAGTAGAGGCCGCTGGATTATCGGTAAATCCGCTTCCGTCCCCGAAATCTTCCGCATATACAGGCGTGAAAAGCAATAATGCGGATAAGATTACGGAAAGAATTGTTGTCTTTTTCATTTTCATATAAAACCCTCCTTATATGATTTATTTTATCTGATTGTACCACAGCGCAAAATAAAATAAAACATAATAATTTATAATAACTCGACAGATTTCGACAAAAATAATACTTGACTTCTAAATGACTTCATGCTATATTAAACACAAGAAGTCAATACGACTTCATAAAAGAAAGGAGAAGCCAATGAGTATCAAAACATTTACGTTAAGACTCACAGAGGAACAAATTGATTTTGTTGGTGAAAAGGCAAAGGAAATGGGGGTGAGCAAAAACGACTATATCCGAAGATTAATTGATGGAGACATTCGTGCAGATAAGGAAGATAGAATCTTGCAGGAAATTATCGAAATCAAGAATATGCTTGAAAAGAGCATAAAATAAGAAAATGGTGCCTGCATAAAAGCGGGCACATAACCAATTACAATAATTTATATACTTAGAGTAAATTGACATTTAGTTGTCATTACAATAAAATGGAATTTACGACAGAAAGGAGACTATGGGTAGACCTAAAAAAGAGATTACAAAAAACACATATTTCCAAATCAGAATGGAACAGGAAATTTATGATTTGCTTGTCACCACAGCGCGCAAACAGGGCGTATCTAAAGCCGAAATTGTGCGCCGTGGAATTGTCGCACAAGCAAAACTTACCAAGGCATAGACCAATATGCCCTTATGGAAAGTTGTGTTATTTTTATAAATCACTCTTCCACGAGTGTCTGTATGATAACACACTTTCCGTAAAAAATCAATATTTTTTTATAGAAAGGATAAAAAAATTATGAACGGATTACAAAAAGTTGAATTTAATGGAACTTTAGTTCTTACTACACAGCAGATTGCGGAAGCATACGAAACTGATACTAAAATTATTCAAAAAAATTTCAGCAGAAATAAAGAAAGATACATTGAGGGCAAACATTTTATTTGCCTTGAGGGTGAAGAATTAAAAGAGTTTAAAACGAAACGTCATTTTGACGATTCGTCAAGACTCAATAAACTCTACCTTTGGACACAGAAAGGTGCTTTTCTTCACGCAAAGTCATTAAACACTGACAAGGCGTGGGATGTATATGACGCTCTGGTGGATGAATATTTCCAGAAGAGAAACGAACTTGCCCTTTCTGGCATTTCCAAAGAACTGCAAGCCGTTATCGTAGTAGATAAGAGAGTAACCCAGGTTGAGAAGAAAGTGGATATTGTCCGGCAGGAACTTGAACGCCTGGAATTTGATTTGCCAATTCTCCCGATAGAAGCTGATCGTATCACGGAAGCGGTCCGCAAGCGTGGTGTGGACATCCTGGGTGGAAAAGGCTCAAACGCTTACCAAGACAGGTCATTGAGACAAAGAGTATACAGTAACATCTATGCAGACTTAAAAGCGAACTTCCGTGTGCGCTCCTACAAGTCAATCAAGCGAAACCAGTGTGACTCTGCCTTAAACGTGATCGCACGATATGACGCACCCCTGTATCTCCAGGACGAAATCTATATGATAAACGGACAGCGCTCAATCTGGGACGACTGAACGAAAAAAGTAGAATTTTCTCGATTTTCGTCAAATACAGCATTAATGTAAGAAAATTTGTGCAAGATTGAGATATTGTATAATTGTTATATTGAGAGTATAATATAAACTAATTTTGGAGGGATTTTATGAAAGGAATAAAAAAGCTGGTTATATTTTTTCTGTTTGGGATAATGCTCACATTTTCTGTACGTGCGCCGCTATGCGAGAGCATTGATCCGACAGATTCAGAAGTGATTATTAAGACAAGCGCCAATAATCAACACATAATACATAATTATACACAGGCGGTTGTATCTGAAGCAGAGCAGCAACTATTTGTTGTGAATAAAAGCAATAATATTTCTGCGGAATGCACGTGTCATTTCTTTTTCAATCGTTCAAGGCAAAAGGAGGGGACGCTGTTTAAGCAGAGGGCGAGAAGTATGATCCAGTCCGTTCTATATCACTGAGAGGGTGGTATAATGAAATAAAAGAGAACAAATGTTCTTGTTTGCGCGATATTGGAGGGACGGATATATGGATTACAAAAAGGAAATTATTGAAATGATAGAGAATACTGAAAATGAGGGCAAGTTAAAATTT
>UMCO01064523.1_pt1 | contig 23962 bp, 33 predicted proteins | sample 1964251 | NCBI WGS metagenome assembly UMCO01 (sample SAMEA4835970, study PRJEB28245) | human gut metagenome | biome: gut microbiome; material: fecal sample | place: Denmark | collected 2008
TGGCAACATTATTTGAATTATTGTAAAAGTAAAGAGCTAACTGATTTTTTGATAAGTCAGTTAGCTCTTTTTGTTTTATGATTCTTCTATATCTTTGATTGTTTTATGTTCTTCATTTTTCCACTCTGTTCGCCCGTTCGCATTTCTACCCATTACTACTGCTGCCGCAAGGGATGGGCTTGTAAATATATAATCTCGTGTGAGTTTTAAATCTTTATCTATTATTCCTTTTTCAATTAAAGAACTGCGCAATTTTATAAGATTATCCGACATGCTTGGTACAGTAGAAGATGCAATAGTTGAACCTTCCATCACAGCGAAGCCATCTGATACGATCAAACCTTTCGCGTTAGCCCCTCTGGCGGCCTTTATGAAAAAGTATGACTGCATGTCATTATGTCTTACAACGGCGTCTTCGATTGTATCAAAAACTTTATATCCAAGTGTATTTACAAGCAATTTAGCATTGCTAATAAATTCTTGCAACATTGCTTCATCATACTCAGATATGGAAGAACAGGTTGGAACTGTACTATTTATGACAATAGATCTACCGGCATTTTTTGCCAACAAATAGAACTTGTTTTCAAGATATTTAGCATGTGCTTTGTTAAGTAAATTATCTTTGCTGATAACAGCGATGCAATCGTTCCAATATTTTGAGTCCTTTAAATGTTGTTTAAGTCTTGAGAACATCCTTTCGGCTTCGCCAATGTAAACAGTATCATTATTCTCCTCATTTTTTCCAAAGAGGAAGTACACTCCTGTATTTTCTGAATCATCTCTTTGTGAAAATTCAGATAATTCGTTTCTTGAAATCTTATATACACGACCATTCCAGTTTGAAAGTTCACACATAATACGTCCGTTTGGATTTCCGTCAAATATGAACATTTGAATTGTTTTACTAAACGACATATATTATCACCTATCTTTCAGTTTGTCTTTGAATACTTCCACTATTGCATCGCTAAGTTCTTGTGTCGGCAGTTTTATATAACCTGAGGCTTCATCATATTTCGGATAGTTATAACGCCACTTGTCATAGTCTTCACGGCTGATGTCGCCGTTACGGTATTTTTCAGCCTGTTCTGCCCACGCATTTAGCATTTCGGAAAGCTCAGCAGCGTCTTTTCCTTTGCGAGGATCAACACGCATAGAAACGCCGTTCTCCCCTTTTTCAATTGTCAGACCGTAGCGATCCTCTAATGTAAACAGCGTGTGCATTAATCCAAGATAGCTATCAATGTCGGGTACAGACAGAGCCAGCGGAGAAACTCCAAGCACGCCGGCAAGGTTTTCGGTTAAATCAGATTTCGGTGTTCTTGAGCCTGATTCATATTGCGCCATACGGATGTCAGCGGTCTTTTCGGGAAAACCGACTACCGTTCCTAAATACTTTTGTGTCATTCCCCGCAGATTGCGGAAGAAACGAATTCTTTCACCGATTGCCATAGCAATTACGCTCCTTGTTTATGTAATGTGCAATAAGTATAGCATATATATTTAAGCGATGTCAATATAACAATAGCAAAAAAGTTAAATATTCTTCCATAAACCACTTGACTTTACGGAATATGCTTAGTATAATATGAAATGTGGACTTAAACAAATAAGTTATAGTTAAAAATTAAATAACTGTCGCACATCACAGTAATGGTGTGTCCGCTCGGGCAAATCGGAATGCGGTCAGAAAGTTCTCCGACGCTAAATAATTGAATTATCAAAAATCAAGTAAAGGGGGTGAATAAATGGAAAGTACAAGCTTTATGAGAGTTGATGAGGTGGCGCAGGAACTGGGTATCTCAAAATCTTACGCTTACAAAATTGTCCAAAAGCTAAATGCTGAACTGAAAGAAAAAGGGTTTATGACAATTTCAGGGCGAGTAAATAAGCAATATTTTATGGAACGCACCTGCTACGGTGTAACTAAGAAAGAGGGAGATTAAACAATGGCAGTATATAAAGAAGAAAAAACGAACACTTGGCGTGTAATTTACCGCTACACTGACTGGAAAGGTGAACGAAAGCAATCGCAGAAACGAGGATTCAAAACAAAGCGTGAAGCGCAGGCTTGGGAGCGAGAACAGCTTAACAAGCTTGGCGGTGATTTGGATATGAGCTTTAAGAGCTTTGTGCAACATTATACCGAGGATATGCAAACTCGTATTAAGGAAAACACTTGGGCAACAAAAGAGCATATCATCCAGAAAAAGCTAATTCCTTATTTCGGGAAGCTGAAGATGTGCAACATAACCGCACAACAAATAATCACTTGGCAAAACAAGCTTATCAATTATAAGGACGATAACGGCAAGCCGTATTCTCCCGTATATTTGAAAACAATTCACAATCAGCTGTCTGCGATATTTAACCACGCTGTCAGGTACTACAATCTGAAAGAAAATCCTTGTCAAAAGGCGGGCAGTATGGGTAAAAAGAAAAATCGTGAAATGCTTTTCTGGACGAAAGAGGAATATTTGAAGTTTGCTGATGTGATGATGGATAAGCCGATGTCATACTATGCATTTGAAATGCTGTATTGGACAGGTATCCGTGAGGGCGAGTTATTAGCTCTTACTCCTGCTGATTTCGATTTTGAAAAGCGAACAGTTACAATCAATAAATCGTTTCAGCACTTAAACGGCAGAAATATTATTACTTCTCCGAAAACAGAGAAAAGCAACCGCACGATTCAGATGCCAAAGTTCCTTTGTGACGAAATGCAGAACTATCTGAAAATGCTCTACGATGTAGGCTTGGATGACAGAATGTTTCCTGTTACAAAAAGCTATCTGCACAGAGAAATGGACAGAGGCGCAAAAGAAGCTGGTGTAAAGAGGATTCGTATTCACGATATCCGACACAGCCACGTTAGTTTGCTGATTGATATGGGATTTTCAGCAACGGCTATTGCAGACCGTGTGGGACATGAAAGCATTGATATAACTTACAACTATGCGCACTTGTTCCCGTCAAAGCAAGCTGAAATGGCAGATAAGTTAGATATGGAAAGGGGCGAGTAAAATGTCACTTAAAAACAGAGATGAGCATAACCGCTGGCGTAACAAAACCGTAGCGTTTCGTGTATCGCCGGAGGAAGATAAGCAAATTGAAACTTATGTACGGCTTTCAGGACTAACTAAGCAGGATTATATCACAAGGAGACTCACGCACAGAGATATAATCGTTCAGGGTAATCCGAGAGTGTTCAAAGCCTTGCGAAATCAGCTTGCCGAGGTGCTTGCAGAATTGCAGCGCATTGAGGCTGGTAGTGAAGTGAATGATGAGTTGCTCGATGTAATTGAAATGATAGCCGATATTCTCGGCGGATTAAAGGAGGAATCAGAATGATAGAAAAAGAAATGACCGCTCCGAATATATCTGTTGGCGCAGATACGGAGCAGTCAATGTCAAAAAGTGCTGACAATAGTATAACTGATAACGATGAAAATATCAAGTATTTTGAAGAAATGCAACGAGAGTCGCTGTTAAGCTTTGACCAATCATATCTCAAAACAATTTCAATGAGTGAGCTATACGATACCGTGTACCAGAGCAAGCCGCCGCTTATTGACGGCTTGCTTTATCCCGGAACATATATATTTGCAGGAGCACCGAAGTTAGGCAAGAGTTTCCTTATGGCACAGCTTGCTTATCATATCAGCACGGGAACGCCGCTTTGGAATTATACCGTCCGAAAAGGAACTGTGCTGTACCTTGCTCTTGAAGATGATTATCACAGATTGCAGGAAAGAATGTACCGAATGTTTGGAACGGAAAGTACAGACAATTTGCACTTTTCTGTTTCGGCAGGTCAGCTTGGAAACGGTCTTGACGAACAGCTTACAAGGTTTATGGCGGAACACCTCGACACAAAACTAATTATCATAGACACGCTTCAAAAGGTGCGAGAGGTCGGCGGAGATAATTACAGCTATGCAAACGATTATGAGATTATCACAAGACTCAAAAAGTTTGCGGACAGGTTTGGAATATGCCTGCTGCTTGTTCACCACACACGCAAGCAAAATGCCGATGATAAATTTGATATGATTTCAGGAACTAACGGATTGCTCGGCGCCGCTGACGGAGGTTTTATTCTTCGGAAAGAAAAGCGTACAAGCAATGCCGCCACTCTTGAAGTATCAGGCAGAGACCAGCCCGACCAGAAGATTTATCTGTACCGCAATCCCGAAACACTTATATGGGAACTTGAGAAAACAGAAACAGAGCTATGGAAGCAACTGCCTGATCCGTTACTTGAAACTATCGCTGATAAAATCACAAAAGAAAATTCAGAATGGAAAGGCACTCCCACAGAGCTTGTAGACTTTCTCGGCGTTGATATGAAAGCAAACGCTTTGACGATGAAGCTTAATATCAATGCAGGGCGTTTGTTCAATGAGTATGGTATCTGCTATGAGAACAAACGCTGTCACGATGGGCGCAGGGTGAGTCTTGCCTTGGAACAGCGTGACGATGCGTGACGGTAGTGTCGGTGTTTTAGACGGTAACAAAAACATCGTCACCATCGACACAGACCGACACGGATAAAGTTTTTGCAGGGTGCAGGTGGCTTTTTTCAAAAAGCCGTTCCTGCCCCTCGGAGAGCGCAAAACCTGCTTGCAGGTTGCATTTTTGATAGGCTCGCCTGTCAAAAGTGCTTTTGCGTTACTCTTGACAAGAGTAACAGAACCGAGAACGGTTAAATTTTAGAGATTGGAGGTATATAAAACGAAAAGAACGATAAGTGCAATGGTCGGTAAAGGCTCTGTCAATCACAACAGCCGCAAGTTCAAAGCGGAAAATGTTGACGGCAGCCGAACACATCTCAATATCGACTACTGCAATGAAAATATCAAGAAAGTCTATCACGAATTGTTTGACGATGCTCTGAAAAAGTACAACGATAAACAATCAAGAGCCGACCGCAGAATAGAAAACTACTATGAAAAAATCCGTAATTCAAAGCAAGAAAAGCCGTTCCACGAACTCATTTTGCAGATAGGCGATAGGGAAAATATGAGCGCAGAAAGTGAAAACGGAGAGCTTGCCCGACAGATTTTAGATGAATACTATCGTGGCTTTCAGGAACGTAATCCCCAGTTAAAAGTGTTCTCTGCTCATCTGCATATGGACGAAGCAACACCACATCTGCACATTGATTTTGTTCCGTTTACCACCGGAAGCAAGCGTGGACTTGATACAAGAGTGTCACTCAAGCAGGCGCTTGCCGCACAAGGATTTAAGGGCGGAACACGTGGAGATACCGAGTGGAATCAATGGGTAAGCGCAGAAAAATCTGCACTTGCATTTGTTATGGAATGTCACGGAATTGAGTGGGAACACAAGGGCACTCACGAAAAACACTTGTCTGTTTTGGATTACAAAAAGCAGGAGCGAGAAAAGGAAATCGCTGTATTGGACAACCAACTTGCCGAGAAAAAAGACGAGTTTCAAACGGTGCAAAGCCGTATTCAAAATTACGATAACGGCACGCAGGTTATTGAAGAATTGGAAAAACGCATTGAAACCGACAGCGAATTTCAGTTGCCCGATCCACCTGCTTTAATGTCGGCAAAGTCCTATAAGCAGAAATTCGTTGACCCGCTGATAAAGAAGCTGAAAGAGGTAATCAAAGAGGTGTTTTACCGCTATTATCACGCTCTTGACAGCTATCACCGACTTAATAATACCAACGCAGGCCTTTATCGTGAGAACGAGCGGCTGAGCAAAATCAACGACCGTTTGACAGATGAAAACACTACGCTTCGGACTGAAAACAAGGATTTTAGATTGCTCCGCAAGGTGTTCGGAGGTCAGCAAATTGACTTTCTGATTTCACAGGCAAAGGAGCAAGAACAGCAACGCAAGCATACAAAACAACCGTCTAATCAGCATGCAAAGCGCATTAGAAATAATGATTTTGAAAGGTAGGAAAACAAAATGGCAAAGACAATTTTTGAAGAGATGGGCGGCACTTACACACAAGTTGGGGATTATCTCCTCCCTGACTTGAAACTGCCCAAAGAAGAAAAGCAAGCAAATATCGGCGTATGGGGTATGCGGCACAAACGATTCTTGAAAGAAAATCATCGTGTACTATATGCTAACCTAATGACTTCGGGAAAGCTTGTCGCATACTTTGATGACATCGAGCAACAGGCAACCGCTATGTTTCTCCGGTTGGTAAAAGAATTCGCCGAAAAAGAAAATGTAACCGAAGAACTCAAAGCAACCAACCAAATGCTGTGGGTACAGAAGATGAACAATATTCGTAATCGTGCAACGGAAATTGTAAATGCAGAACTGATTTTTACGGTATAAGCACAACGGTGGCAGGGAAAAATCCTTGTCGCCGGTTTCAACCAACACGCAAGTAATACTCACTGATATATGAGTATTACTTGCTTTTTCGTTTAGTATGTGTTATAATACAGACAATCCTAGTGAATGGGGTGCTACAATGAATGTTAGCTATGATAAACTATGGAAATTGCTTATTGATAAAAAAATGAATAGAACTGATTTGAAAAACACGGCAGGAGTAAGCTTTAATGTTCTTGCCAAAATGAGCCGTAATGAATTTGTATCGTTAGAAAGCTTATGTAAAATATGCGCCACTTTGAATTGTGATTTAGGGGATATAGTCGAATTAGAAAAAGCGGAGGTACAGAAATGAACGGAAAGATACCTCATATTGTGCAGTATCAAGGTTCCAAAAGAATATTGGCACCACAAATCCTTCAGTTTATGCCAAATAGGTTTAATCGGCTAATTGAGCCTTTTGCTGGGATGGCAGCAATAAGTGTTGCTGTAGCGTATGAGAACAGATCAAGTAGGTTTCATATAAATGATCTAAATGCACCTTTGGTGAGAATGCTTCAGTTTGCCATTGAGCATCCACAAGAACTTATTGATGCCTATTCAAATGTGTGGGAAGAACAATTCTTGTATGGGGATGATCATGTCCAACATTATTATGTTGTGAGGGAGAAATTTAATAATGGCGAAAAAACACCTGAAAACATGCTCTATTTGCTTGCGCGTTGTGTTAAAGGGGCAGTGAGGTATGGCAAGAACGGTAACTTTAACCAATCTCCCGATAAGCGCAGACACGGAACTAATCCCAAAACACTAGCGCCTAATGTATATGCAATCTCACGCCTTTTGAATGGAAAAGCTACCTTTTCATCGCTTGATTACCATGAGATTTTAGAAATGGCTCAGCCTGGCGATTTAGTTTACATGGATCCTCCATATCAAGGTGTTAGTAATGTACGAGATAATCGATATTTTGCTGGTGTTCCATTTGATGAATTTGCTGAATCGATTGAAATTTTAGAACGAAAAGGCGTTAACTATTTAATTAGCTATGATGGAGAATGTGGCGGAAAAGAGTACGGTGAAGAGCTCCCTTCAAGTCTGCATTGCCAGAAGATTATGCTAAATGCTGGACTTTCCAGCCAATCATTACTGTTAGGAAAAAAATCAACAACATTTGAAGCATTATATATAAGCGAGGCGCTGTTACCCGTTTTCAAAAAATTTCCTCAACAACTTTCTTTATTGGAGGCAATGGCATGAGTGAGTATCCAAAGGAATTTCTTGCGCTACTGGAGTCAGTAACAGCAAAGAGGCCACGCACAGTAATTCAGCATATTCTTAAAAACGGCTATATTACATCTCAGGAGTTGAAGGATGTTTACGGATATAATCACCCTCCCAGAGCTGTTAGAGATGTGAGAGAATACGGCATACCTCTCATTACATATAGAGTTCAAGGTGCTGATGGCAGAAGTATTGCAGCATATAAATTTGGTAATCCCGAAGATGCTAAAAACTCGCTTTCCAAAGCGGCTGGTCGGACCGTCCTATCAAAGGCTTTGAAACAAGCTTTGATTGAAAAATACGGTGCAAGATGCTTCATATATCTTGAGGAAATGGATGATGCTATTTTGCAAGTCGATCATAGAATTCCCTATGAAATCGGAGGGGAACATGACGAAAAGGATATTGATTATTTCATGCTCCTCAGCCCCTCAGCAAATAGAGCAAAGTCATGGACATGTGAGCATTGCACGAATTGGGATAAAAAAGACAAAAATTTTTGCTTGCGTTGTTTTTGGGCGCATCCCGAAGACTATGATCATGTTGCAGGGCGAGTCGAAAAGATTGTATCAATTATATTCACTGGGAACGAAATAGAGGATTATAATAGATTGGTTAGTTTATCTGGCGAAGAAACTGCACAAACAACTATAAAGAAGATTTTGCATGAGCATTTAAAATAATACTATGTTAGTCACAATGACTAATAATCAAGAAGGGAAAAATGATGGTAAAACCCAAAATATTTGTTTCATTTGATTTTGAAAATGATAGGAATTATAAGTACACGTTAAATATGTGGAATGCCAACTCGAACTTTGAATTCACATGTAACGACAAGTCGCCAAGTGAAATTCAAAGTTGGAACATTCCAACAGTTAAGAGCGTTTTATCAAGAAAGATTAATGAGGCGACGTATGTTGTTGTAATCGTAGGAAGAGAAGCGAATAAATTACATAAAGATTATGCCCATATTGGCTATCGGAATTGGCAAAACTTTGAGGTTGCTAAAGCAAAAGAACTAAACAAAAAGATTATCGCTGTACAATTGAACTCATTATATGAGTATCCAGAAGAATTGAAAAACTGTGGCGCAACAAGAGTGTATAGTTTTAATCATGATGATATTGTAAAAGCGGTAAGAGGGTGGTAAATTGGACTCTTTAGAGGTATTATATGACCACTATAAAGAAACTTTTTCTTTGAGCAAAGAAGCACAGTCCAGAAGAAATAAAAGCTTTATTATTCTTTGCGTTTTAGAGGCATTATCATTTTTTCTGTTGATTAGACCAGAAAAAGCAATAGAACTGATTCATGAAGGAATTAATAAAGAATTAGATTTAGCTTTGCATCTAAGCAATACAATTATCCAGACGTTGATTTGGCTATTGATTGTTTATGTTATGATTAGATATGTTCAAGACGTGTTATATGTTGAGCGTCAGTACAAATACTTAGAGAATTTAGAAAAAGAATTATCCTCCACCCATCATATAAAGGTGTTTGAACGAGAAGGTACAAATTATCAAAAAGACTATCCAATGGTATTAAATTTTATTGATTTATTTTATAAAATGCTAATGCCTATACTATTTGCACTTATAAATACTGTGCGCATTTATAAAGAATGGACGTCTTTAGATCATATTACTATTGCTCTAATTTGTGACACGATTTTGTTTTTTGCGCTTTTTATTATTGATTGGTTTTTCTTCTTTGAGATTCACCCTAAAATCACTGGTTTCTGCAAAAAACATATACCATTTGTAGATGCAATAGCAAAAAAATTAAGAAAAATACTAAAGGAGGTTTGAATTAATGGCAAAGAAAAAAGTTTGTTGTTCTTTTGATTATGAACACGACAAGCAGTATTACCATCTGTTGGTAGCATGGAACGAAAATGACAATATCGATTTTTCAATTATCGATTGTACTCCAAAGGAAATTCAAAGTGAATCTGTTGCAACCATTAAACAAGTTTTAAGTACAAAAATAGGACAAGCTAAATACATGATTGCAATAGTCGGCAAACACTCCGACGAGGAACACGCTGACCATGAAGAGATTGGCTATAAAAATTGGCAGGCATATGAAATTGCTAAAAATCACGAAAAAGGCAATGGTCTTGTTGTTGTGAAATTAGATTCTACATATGTGGCACCGGATGAGGCATATGGCATTGGTGCTAAATGGATTAATTCATTTAACCTTGAAGACATACTTTCTGCATTAAATGATTTGGCTAAGTAGTTGTGTTTATTCCTTAAGAAAGAGCAAACAATTGCTTATCTAAGTGGCAACAGAATGGCAACAAAAAATCGGATAGCGTATGCTTTACCGATAATACAAATAATGTAGATACTCTCTGCTAAATCTCATAAACAAATGCGTTTAAGATTGATTTACAGGGAGCGAGTGGGAATAAATAACATATCCCCGAAAAGTCTGATTAACACTGACTTTTCGGGGATATTTTTTGATTTGTAGGACTACTATGGGACTAAAAACTAAAAATCATGTAATTCCAAGTAGTTCTTTACCTTTTTCGTTGAGTTCAGAAGCGAGCATTGTTTGCTTATTTGGGTACAGATGAGCATATGTATTTAGAGTAGTTTCAATATCTTTATGTCCCAATCTTTCCTTAATTAAAAGAATATTCATACCTAATTCAATGCATAGAGATACATGCGAATGTCTTAGATCGTGAACTCTTATTTCTTTAACACCTGCTTTTTTTGCATATCTTTTAAGTGCTGTGTTCAAAGTACTATTAGAGCTGAAATCAAATATTCTGTCATGCTCGGTTATACCATATAGCTTTGATACATAATCACATAATTCTTTGTAACAGAATTCAGGAAGAGTTACCGTTCGCATACTATCTTCTGTTTTAGCTTCAGTTGTTTTAAATTGCTGCTTTTTCCAGTTGCCGGTCTTGCTGACTACTATTGCTCCTTCAATAATGTCTGCTGGTGTTAAGGATACCAATTCTCCTTTTCTGAACCCTCCCCAGTACAATAAATTGAAAGCGATATGGTAGCCAGGTTCTTTTACTACAGAAATGAATTGCTTGTATTCATCTATTGTCCAGTACTGCATTGTTCCGGCCTTTTTAGAACCAATTGTGCCAGCAATTGTACAAGGATTACTTGTAAGACCATAATATTTTACAGCATAATTCAGTATTGATGATAGTTGACTGTTAATTGAACGCATATATGTCTTTGAAAAATTTTTCTTTATAATTTCATTTTGCCACATTCGTATATCTGATGCTGATATTTCAGAAATTTTTTTCTTTTCAAAATAAGGGAGTATATGTAATCTTACAATACTCATCTTAGTATCTATTGTTGTTTCTTTCTTTTTTATCGTGTTATCTTGAAGGTATAAAGAATACAACTTTGAAAATGTAAGTTCTGTATTTGTTATAGGACCGCTTAAAAAATCTCGTTCAAAGGCTAAAGCTTCTCTGCGTGTTTTGAAGCCTCGCTTTTTCTTTCTTTTGCGTTGACCGGTCCAATCAACATAATAAAACATTGCATACCATGTTCCTCTGTTCTTTTCATCTTTATAAGCTGGCATATTATTCAACTACCTTTACATCATTTAAGTCATCATATAGTTCATTTCGCTTTTCTTTAATTTTATCATAATCAGAGTAACCGAGCTTATACGAAAAATTTAATAATGTAGAGTGGAAACATCTGATCCAATTTCATAATTTAAAAAACGAGTATTATCATTTATGTTTGTTGTCGAAAGTTTATTTTGATTTTCGTATAATGAATCTATTGCCTCACATGCTTCTTCTGATGTTATTTCAAAATTTAAACATTGATCAGCTATCTCAAGTGCCTTTTGTCCATATTTATAATGTGCATCATCAATTGCGTTATTTGAATTTTTTTCGGTTGGAATGCATCCACTTGATAATATGAGAATTGATGATAAAAGCATTAGTAAAAATTTTTTCATAAATGATTTTCCTATTCAGATAGTGTAATATTATCAATAAATATATTAAAAAAAGTTTGTTTATCAATATCACAAGGAAACACATCAAAAGAATATTCAAAAAATTTGTTTTCTAAGTCTTGAATTGTAAATTCATTAGTGTTTATATAATATGAAATTTCCCTAACAAAAGAATCAACAAATGATTTTAATATATCTTGATAGTCATAATAACATACATATAAAAGTAAAACACTTTCCATTAAACAATCTTTCAAATCTTTATATACAATAGAAAGTGAATATAAGTCATTTCGATATGATCCCCAATCTTTTTTATCGATGCTTTCTTTTGCACGCATTAATATAATTTCAATGAAGTCTTTATGAAAATCTAAGTTTTTACTTATTTTTTTGTATTCGCAAATTTTTTTTATACTAATATTAAGCTGGTTATAATAATTGTGTGCAAAAAATATTTGTGGATTTTTGTCAATAATAAGTTTTCCTTTTTTGGTAACTTTAAAATATATTTCATTAAAATAATCTGAAATAACTTTTTTATCAAAATTATCTAATATTCTTGAAATTAAAATATCTTTTGTTCCCATTTTTTTGAGACCTTTTTGTTCAAGAAAATTTTTCAGCTCTTTCACTTTTGTTTTACTTAATGTAAATTCCAGGTTAGCAATTTCGATAAAATTACCTTGTATAAGTCGGTTTATTGATTTATCTAAATCTAAATTAAAATCAAACGAAAAATATTGAGGTAAAGTTATATGAGTTGCTGAATGACCATCAAGATAATCAAGTAGTTTGATTTCATAAGGATTTAAAATAATATTATCATCATTTGCAACTTGACTTGGAATTTTTATGAGATTAACATTTTCTTCATGTTTTTTATAAAAATCAAAACTTTTTTCTAAACTTTCTAAAGTTAATAAATCGAGCTTATTGTTTGATAACCTGATATCTTTTTCTAAGGTTCTTCTTTCACGTGCATTATAAAATTCATTTATTGATCTTTCGTCAAGTTTACTAAGTCTTTCTTGGATTGATTCTTCCAAGGTTGGATCAAAACGTCTGTTTTCTTCTTCTATATCCTTTTTTATCTCTGAAAAAATTTGTTCATAGATTTTTTTGCGTTCTTCTTCAGACTCAAATAACGAAGCCATAAAGATCACCTCTAAACAGTTATTTTATAACAATATTTTATTTAATCTTGAAAAAGTTAAAATTTTGTCATATTTATTCATATAATAGTTTATTGTGTAACAATGCACAATAAATGCTAAAAGGAGTAAAACAAATGACAAATTTAGAAAAACTTATTGAAAGCTACAAGACGCTTTCGTCTGAGGAGATTAAAAAAGTACTTACTTTCGTTGAGATTTTAAAAACTCAACATATTCAAGGACCTTTTGAGTCTCCTCGTCAGACAGGGAAGAAGAAGCATCAATAAGTTTTTGAAGTTCTTCAGATACCAACTGTTCATTTTGAGCAGTTGGTTCTTTTTTTATATCTGTTTTTCCAACAAGCAGATAATCTACAGAACAATTGAAATATTTAGATAACGCTTCTAAAATATCATATTTTGGAATATTACCATTCTGTTTCCAATATGTGAATGAGTTTTTATTAATATGTAGCTCTTCAGATAAAGTTTTTGCTGTTACATTATTATTTTTCATTAACCCATTTAATCTATCCCAAAAAGTCATAATATCACCTGTAAAAATCACTAAAAATTAGGAATATATTTTGTGGAATACAACAAAATCCTAAAAAAATAATATTTATACTTGAAATCCTATTATTTTAGGATTATAATATAACCAAGTTATAAAGAAAACGCAAAAACCTCTTAGAGCAAAGAGAAAGCAAGCGTTAAAATTATAACTTAGTTATAATCTATGATACCATATCGGCACTAAAAAAACAAGGGAGGTGTGCTAATGAATATCGGCAAAAATATCAAAAAGTATCGCAAGGATCGCGGTATTACTCAAGAAGAACTTGATAAGTGTGCGGGTGTAAGCCAGGCAATGGTTAATTATTTTGAGAAAGGTCTTAAAATGCCATCAGTAATTGCACTTGCTGCTATTGCGAAAAGGCTTGGTGTCAAAGTTGATGAGCTTATTAATTAAAGTTTTATTACTTTAATTATATTATAGCGTAAATAAGGAGAATGAGCATGGAAGAAATTTACACTAATATCTACCAGGAGAGCAGAAAAAAGGCGGAGTTAGAGCAGTTTGAGGCCGCAGATAAAATCGGAGTATCTTATCACACACTCCAGAAGTATGAGAAGAAAATCAATGGAATTATTCCTCATGCTGATGTTGTGAGAAATATGGTGATTGCCTATAACGATAAATCACTTGCATGGAAGCACATTAAAGCTTCACCGCTCGGAGAGTTCCTGAGCCACTTAAGTCCATCTAAAGTTAGTGCATAGCAAACACGTTTCGCTGTTATTTCCCTTTCAATAATGTAATGTGGTAACTTATCTAAGATTTTGTTACCACAAATTGGTGCTGAGAAATAATTACGATAACCTTTGTAGAAAACCTTACCGTGTCGATGATAAGGCTTTCTACGATCAAGCCCAATCATATGCTTACAAAGTTCTATTGCATGATTAAGCGTATTCTCTGCCATCATTGTTATGTTCCTTGATGAAGTCATCAAGTTTTTCTATGTCAGGACCTGCAACATATGTATAACCTAACGGTATACTATATATTCCTTCTACATATTCTGCAAATCCTTGCAATTTTTTCATTATTTGCGCTTTATTTTCTTCTCTGATTTGTTCTTGCTTTGCAGAAGTCAGGGCATTTTCAAAGTTTTTCGTTCCGATCTGTGAAAGCAATTCGTTTCGCTTGTCTATATTATTGATTGCGTTAAGTTTTTCGTAATCTTCCAAAGTGGGTTGTCTGGTCTGACTTTCTCTAAAGGCTTTTTCGTCAAGCTCTGCAAGCTTTAATCTTCTGCGTACAGTGCTTTCAGAAAAACCTGTTTTTTTAACTACATCTGATATGCTATCTCCTAAATCAATAAGCATTTGAAAACCTTGTGCTTGTTCATAGAGCGTTAAATCGGTCCTTTGCATATTCTCAGTGAGCATAGTTGACATTTGCTGTTTATCATCCATTTCTACAACTACACAAGGTAATTCAGTAAGGCCGGCTAACTTCGCTGCGGCCAATCTTCTATGACCAATGATTACTGTAAAGTTTTTCCACGAGTCATCATTAGAAACAACCGTCAAGTTTTGAAGTACACCATTCTTCTTAATGCTTTCAGCGAGTTCAGTAATATCACCAATGCCTTTGCGAGGGTTGTCTGGATGCGGGTGTAAATATTCGATTGGTAAATCAAAAAATGGAATCATGTTGTTTAAATCTCCTTTGCTTTATTATTTATTAAATTCCAATGCTATATAGTTATATTTGCCACTAACAATAATCGTTATTTTCTATCGCATATATTAAAAAATGACCGAATGTATGACGATTTTCTTGTTAAATGGTAAATTATAACAGAAGGAGCAGTTGGAAATGGCTATCAGAATTTTACTGTCCAGGAAGCTTGGCGAGCTTCGCTGGACTCAGGCTGACCTTGCACGAAGGACGGGTATCAGACCGTCAACTATCAATGATATGTATCACGAGATGTGTGAAAGAGTAAATCTCGAATATCTTGATAGAATATGCACAGTACTTAATTGCGATATTACTGAGTTGCTCGTGTATGATCCGCCTCAGAATAGGGAAGAGGTCATCATCACATACAGAACGAAACTTGCACGGCGAAGATGTCATTACCACACCGAAAACAAGGAAAAGCAACCGCACAATTAAAATGCCGCAGTTTCTCTGTGAGGAAATGCAGGATTATATCGGTATGCTATACGGATACAAAAAGAAAGATCGTATATTCCCCATTTCAAAGAATTATCTACACCGAGAAATGGATCGTGGCTCAAGAGCCGCAGGGGTAAAGCGTATCCGCATTCACGACTTGCGCCATAGCCATATTTCCTTGCTTATAGATATGGGTTTTTCTGCGGTGGCAATTGCCGACCGTGTTGGTCACGAAAGCATTGAGATCACATATCGCTATGCGCACCTATTCCCGTCCAAGCAGACGGAAATGGCAAAGAAACTTGAATATGAAAGGATGGATATTGAAAATGTCCGCTAAAAATCTTGACCGTCACAACCGTTGGAGAAGTAAAACGATCGCTTTCAGAATGTCGCCAAAGGAGGCTGATGTTTTGGACAGTAATGTCAGAATATCGGGACTGACAAAGCAGGATTATCTTTGTGCCCGTGCCCTGCAGCAGCAAATAACGGTGGTCGGCAATCCGAAAGTCTATAAGGCTCTGCGAAACGAGCTTGTCGCCGTCCTCGATGAACTTAAGCGCATCGAAGCCGGCGCAGGAGTTCACGACGACTTGCTCGACCGTATTGAGCAGATTAACACCACGCTATATGGAATGAAGGAGCGAAAGGATGGCATATAAAACCGAAAAGACTGTTCCCATTGTATCTGTTGGCGCAGATACGGAACAGTCTTCTCAAAAATGTACTGCAAATATTATATCCTATGACTCCTCCAATTTCAATAGTTTTGAGAAAAATTGAAAGGAGGCAACGCCTATGGCGGAATTAAAAATCATCAGTATGGATGAAGTGCCAGTCGACAAAGTGGAATGGCTGTGGTATCCCTATATCCCATACGGTAAGTTGACAATCATTCACGGCGACGGCGGTGAAGGAAAAACAACACTGATACTGAGATTAGCGGCTCTGTTGTCAAGGGGAGAAAAACTACCCTGCGACGACACCGAGCGTGAGCCTATCAAGGTAATATATCAAACCGCAGAGGATGGGCTTGGGGATACCATCAAGCCCCGTCTTCTTGCCGGTAATGCAGATTGCTCACAAATCAAGGTAATCGACGAATCTGAAGCTGCACTGACGATGCTTGACGAGAGAGTTGAAAAGGCTATTGCAGAAACGGGCGCAAGGGTAATGATTTTAGATCCGATGCAAGCCTATATCGGCGCAAAGGTAGATATGAACCGAGCAAATGAAGTCCGTACCATTCTCTCTCAGCTTGGCAGGATCGCCGACAAATACCGTTGTGCGATTATACTTGTGGGACACTTAAACAAGGCACAGGGTAACAAATCTAATTACAGAGGCCTTGGTTCCATAGACTTTCAAGCAGCAGCAAGAAGCGTGCTTGTGGTCGGCAGAGTAAAGGACAAGCCAGAGGTGCGTGTGGCGGCTCATCAAAAGTCCTCCCTTGCTCCGGAAGGCAAGCCTATCGCATTTGAACTGAGTGAAGCCAACGGATTTAAGTGGCTCGGTCATTATGATATTTCCATCGACGATCTTCTCAGCGGTGTCAGTCGTGAGAAGAAATCCGATATGGCTGAAAGCCTTATCGTTGACTGCCTATCCGGCGGGAAGTACCCGCAACAAACATTGCTGCAAAAAGCGCAGAGTTTGGGTATCTCCAAACGAGTGCTTGATGAAGCAAAGAAAACTCTGCGTGTGCGATCTGTTAAGGAAGGCAGTGTGTGGTATTGGCAACTACCCGAAGAAAAAGAGAGCGGCGACCTGTAAGGTTGCAACATTGCAAAGGTGCGGGACTTTCGCAATCTTGCAATGTTCTTTTTCGGCAGGTATGCCAATACGAAGTTTAGGCGGGGTGCAGGGTGCCCTTTTCAAAGGGCGGCTCTGCTGGGGAGTTGTCCGCAGACAACGGGGCAACGCCCCGCACCCCCTCGGAGAGCGCAATAGCAGCTTTTGATGGCAGAAGGCTGTCAAAAGTGCTTTTGCGTTACTCTTGAAAAGAGTAACAGAACCGAGAACGGTAAAATTTTGGAGATTGGAGGTAATAAAATGCAAAGAACGATAAGTGCAATGGTCGGTAAAGGCTCGGTTAATCACAACAGCCGCAAATTCAAAGCGGAAAATGTTGACGGCAGTCGAACACATCTCAATATCGACTACTGCAATGAAAATATCAAGAAAGTCTATCACGAATTGTTTGACAAAGCTCTCGAAAGATATAATTCAAAGCAGACAAGAGCCGACCGCAAGATAGAGAACTATTATGAAAAAATCAGAAATTCAAAGCAGGAAAAGCCGTTCCACGAACTCATTTTGCAAATAGGCGATAAAGAAAACATGAGCGCAGAAAGCGAAAACGGAACACTTGCAAGAGAGGTTTTGGACGAATATTATCGTGGGTTTCAGGAAAGAAATCCTCAGTTAAAAGTGTTCTCGGCTCATCTTCATATGGACGAAGCAACGCCCCATTTGCACATAGATTTTGTTCCGTTCACCACCGGAAGCAAGCGTGGACTTGATACAAGAGTATCACTCAAGCAGGCGCTTGCCGCACAAGGATTTAAGGGCGGGACCCGTGGAGATACCGAGTGGAATCAATGGGTAAACGCAGAAAAATCCGCACTCGCATTCATTATGGAACGACACGGAATCGAGTGGGAACACAAGGGTACTCACGAAAAACACTTGTCTGTTTTGGATTACAAAAAACAGGAGCGAGAAAAGGAAATTGCTGTATTGGACAACCAACTTGCCGAGAAAAAAGACGAGTTTCGTGTTATGGCTGACCGCATTGAGAACTTCGATAACGGAGAAAAATCTTTGCAGAAACTTGATGAAAGCATAATGAATGAGCCTGAATATCAGTTACCTGAACCGCCTGCAATGATGTTGGCGAGAACTTATAAAGCAAAGTTTGTTGAGCCGCTCATATCTCGATTTAAGTCTTTAATCAGCACCTTATTTGCACGATATTTCAAAGCATTGGACAGTTACCACAGATTGAACATCACAAACGGAAACCTATATCATGAAAATGAAAAGCTATCGAAAGTTAATGAAAAATTATCACGAGAGAATGAAAATCTGCGTGCGGAAAACAGGGATTACAAACTTCTCCGCAAAGTATTTGGTCATAAACAAATTGATGACTTGCTTGAAAGAGCAAAGTTGGAAAAACAGTCTAAACAGCGTGAAAAACGCTTTAGATATTATAAAGATGAAAGGTAGGACAACACAATGAAACAGCATTTTACAGACGAAAAAACGGGGATCCGCTACACCTTGCAGGGAGATTATTATCTGCCCGACCTTGCGTTACCCGCTGAAGAACAATTTAAGATCGGCGTATGGGGGCAGCGACACGCAAGATATTTGAAACAAAACCATAAGGTTTTGTATATGAATTTGCTGACAAGCGATAAGTTGAATGGTTATCTTGCCGACATTGACAAGCAATCGGAGAATATGTTTTCTCGGCTGGTAAATCAGATAGCAGAGCGTGAGGGCGTGACCGAACAACTCAAAGCGGATAATCAAATGGCGTGGGTTGGTCGAATGAATGACATCCGTAGCAGAGCCACCGAGGTAGTGAATACTGATTTAATATACACCTGACCGGTAGACGGCGGCAGGAGTTTCCTTGAGTAAACACTGCAAGGACGAATTCGTTGCCCTTCAAATGGTGATGATCTCTCTTTATATAGAACACGTGATAATGATACCATTTTTACTTTCTCATATTATACACATGAAGTTATATCGACGGTAAGTAAACCCGCACCCTAAGCTAAAACAAGTCCCAGAGCTTGAGCCCTGGGACTGTTTTTATAATACTGCTTGTATTTTTTCTTTTACGAAATCTACAGTTATTTCATCGGTATATTTGATTTCCACTAACTTGATACCGTTTTCTTTACAAAGACGTTTCTTCCTTGCATCTAGCTTTTTTCGTTCCCTTAAGCCCTCATCACCGCCAAAGAGTTCAACCGAGCGATAATGTTGGACTCCCTGATACTCAATGCCAACATTAATCGAAGGAACGAAAATATCAATAGATTGACTGCCTAACCATTCTGCACGATATTGGTATATAGAATCATCATATAAAGAACTAACGATAGTGAAAACCTGGTACTCAGACACCCATTTAGCAGACAGCAAACCTGCCTTTGCCAATGCTTGATAAATATCTTCTCGCTGTTTTGTTAAACTGGAAGCGTAACTTTGCTCAGTTGCACGTATTCGTTCCCATATATCTTCGGGAACATCCAACTCTAAGAGATGCTCATGAGCCACCCTCTTTTGATTGCTTTCTAACTCGCTTACCGCTTCTAACAACCGATAGAAGTTATGCTCGCGACTGAGATAACTACGAGCCCCTGAGTTAAGAGAATCCGTATTGTCAAAAGGACGAACCAAAAGGGGAATATAATCGCGATTAGACATCGGTATTGTAACGCATCTGGTTATTGCATCGACCTGAGTAAGGGTACCGCACTTCGACGCAAGATACATACTTACATCTCCATTCTTACCGTCAGGGAACTTAAACAAAACTCTTAAGCTGTCCTTAGTAATAGCCTTACTCTTCCACATCATGCCCTCATCCATTTTCTTAATCAGCGACATAATCCGCTTGAGTAATTCATTATGTTTCTGTTCTTCGATGGAAATCTTTTTATTAGCTTCGACAAACTTACTATAATCCCTTTCTATATCATCACATAAGCGACTAACATTCGCACCATATGCTCTGCCAATGGGGTCCGATACAATCATTCTTAAATCTTTAGCTATATCCATATATTCTGCAAATTTTTCAGCGCTATCGCAGAATGGATCTATGTAGACACATTCTAATTCCTGATTAAGAAATTTTATAAAGTCTCTCTTTTTATCAGTAAAACGTATTTGTTTATCGTACTGTCGCATAAGATCACGATAGGATGATATATCTTGTTTTGAAATTGACATTGCCAATAAATGCCCTAATAATCTCCCGAGGTGTTTATTAACTTCTAATACAGTCTTCTTGAATACAGGATCATTACAATAGTTCGAATACACCTCTTCGTCTCCGTACCCATCTGCGGCATACATTTGCAAATGTTCAAGTCCTTGATGTACCCATTTTAGTTGCCTTTCTGAAAGCGAAAAATCGTTATGTAGAACACTAAAAGTATGGCACACGACACCCTTGTCCTTGCTAGTAAGCAAAGAAAATATAAAATCATCCATGAAGTCGTCGCCAACATCCCAAAACATAAGCGCCTTCTTATCATTAGGACGAAATTTGTATATGAGTTGCTGCGCTTCATTTTCTGCATAGATTCTCTCAATGGCCTTCTTATAGCACTTCTTCGTTGACAAATCTTTGACCACCTCGGCGCAAAGCGAAAGATAACGAATTTTGCTATCAAAAGGTGCCTTAATAGTACCGTCTGTTAGCAAATCAACCGTTTCAGTGCAAAAGGAAGTTATTAGTTCATCTTGTACGTACTCAGGATGTTTTTCACTAATTATTTTCAGGATTCTGTGAGCCGCACGGAGTTCATTCATTTCAAGTACCAATTTGCTTTGAACAAAAGCAAATAACGCTTCAAGATCAACTTCATCGAATTTCAAACCCTCGATAATCGAAACAATCTTTGGCAAATACTTTCGGCAAACTTCTACGCATTTCTTTGTCTTACCATCAACCAGCAAATAGAAGACTCCCAATCCTTGAACATTGCAGTGTGAAACTATATCTGAAAGCATTATATATGGAAGTTCAACAGAGCTTGCTTTTTTTGAAGCTCGCATACCCATATCATAAAAAGATTGATCTAGATAATCCTTAGTAAATATGTTTGGGTACGCCTTGCTATACTTTTCATAAAGATAACGCTTTACTGAAGTTTCTCTTTCAAACCGTTCTGCATCATCCGGAATAATAGAGAATGTTATTTCCGTGTCATATTCTTCCGCACAAGAATCATCAATGCTAAATATCGCACCTGCTTCTGCTGCTTCTATTGCGGCAAGGAACTCATCCTCATCATCAAAATCTTCTGGATAAAGATCGTATGCTAACCCAATATCAGTATTACGCCAATCGCTCTCCACTTCAAATGCTTGTTGTTCAAGGAGTTGTCCCGATGTAGCAAATATATCAGCAGAGTCGTTTCCTTCAAATGCTCCTTCTGACCCCAACATAGTGGCTAATCTCATTTGATCCTCAAGCGATGTATGCCCAAATCCCATCGCAATCCCTGCTGCTTTATATGGGTCAGGTTTTCCGCTTTTATCTCTGCTTGCCTCAACAGCTCCTGCAAGTAGAATATCATGAAGAATACCTTCAAAAAAACCTTTACTCATATGAACTTCTCCTTCCATGATAAAATACTTTCGATTCTCAAATCCATCTCTTTTATAACAATTGTTAAATCATCACTATCTATATTCATCATTTTCAATATTGCTGGCAAGATATTCTCTGCCAACGGTTGAAATCATATCTGCTCTAATCATATCTATTTCTCCTATCATTTCCACTTGCTGTTTTGGGCAGTCCAATTATCTGTAAACTCTCTGCGTTCTACCGCTGCTATAAATGGATCTGTCAAAAACGCTTTTATGGTCCTCAGCACCGTATTGTAATCATCCGTTTTAGTATCAATTTTACGGACAAAAGCTTTCCACTTCTTTTGCATTGATGGATCATCGTCAAAGCCCATTACTTGCTCAAACTGTTCAACGGTAAAGCTATGCCCACGGTTTTCAAAAGTCTTTTTCAGTGCTTCCGTCAGCGTTGCACCGTCAAAATCAAATTTATTGGCAAGATAGTAAATGTCGTAGTAATCCTTCATTCGGCTTGAAAATTCCATTAGACTGAGGATTGCATCTATTTTCTCGGCAATGGTTGTTTCAAGGGAATATGTATTTACTGTCGGAGCGTCAAAGTCGGAAAGTTGTGTCGGGATTTTTCGTTTTTCCTGTTTCGGTACGATGACATCCCCCACACCGAAATCAATACTGAACGGTGTTTTTGTGTTTTTAATGCGGGCGACCACCGATGCGCCGATTCCTGCATACTTTTTGGCAACAGCAATAGGAGCAACATTTTTAATTTCAAAAGTGATAAAGTCGTTTCCGGTAGGTGTTGCAATAATTTCCTCCAACACGGTTTTCAACTGCTCCGGTGTATTTGGCATTTGGCGGAGCAAAAAGTCCACATCAACTGTTACTCGGCTGTCAAAGTCGGTCAGGGAGTAGATAAACAATCCGCCTTTCAGCACAAGATTTTCTGCATATTTGGATTTTTCCAAACGGCGCAGAAATTCCTCTTGGCAAAAGAGTTGCAGACAAAGCTGATAGCTTCTTCCGCTTTCGGCAGCCTTATTTTTCAGTCGTGCAAGCACGGATGCAGCAATATCAGCCATTAAGCAGTACCTCCATCAGTTCGGTGACCTTTTTGTATACACGAAGTTTTTTTGCGTATGCAGAAAGATTGTTCAGATTTTTCTTTGTATCGTTAGCATAAGCATTAAGCGCTTTATTAAAAATCTCGTTGTCGAGTTTTGAACGGTATTTGAAACAATCGCAGATGGTGCGTTCACGGTCATATACAGGCAGGGTAACGCCATCGAAATCATCTGTAGTTTTTCCCAAATCGTACAGTTCCGCCTGAACATAGTAAGGCTGCAGAGCGAGAACATCCACATTCAGTTTTGTCCTCGACATAGAACGAGGGATTGCGATTGACCACTTGCGTGGAGCAAAGTCACTGTATCCGTAATGAAAAAGAGCGGATTCAACGCAAACAATGCCTTTAGGTATGAGGGTTGCAAGAAGCTGTTCCTCGGAAACCGCACTTTTTTCAGCAAGTTCATAATAACCGTGACGCACACGATTAAGAAAGCCGGCGTTGCACAGATTTACAACATCGGCCGCTCTGATTCCAGAAGCGACAAAGTCAGCAGATTTTGCAATGCCGCCTTTATTGATAATGACTTCTTTTACTTGCTCTCGGATGTCCACTCTCTCACCTTCTTTCAATTATAAAATTCAAGCACACAAAAATAGTATATGTGCTCGAATTTATTATAGCACGAAAAGAAAAAGTTTGAAATAAAAATTACGCACAAAATATTGAAATCTGTGCGTAAAATTATAATTTGCTATTGCAATAAGAAAGATTATACGCTATAATATTAGCATACCACTTCCATATTATCCACGGTGGAATTATTCTTGTTATCAACCTCGATAACAAAATGATAACAAGGGCATTTTAGCAAAGGATAATACAGATAAATCGTAAAATCAAAACAGAGAGACTAACGAAAAGCAAAATCACATAAGCAGAATTGTTTAGTCTTCGCCGAGTGGGAATAACGACACAAACTCGGAAAACGCCATATTTACAAGGCATTCGAGAGTTTTGCAACCCCAAATGGCAACATTTTGGCAACAATAAAATATTCACATAAAACTAAGGGGCTGTCGCAAATGAGTGAAATTTGCAACAGTCC
>UMCO01012014.1_pt1 | contig 23860 bp, 26 predicted proteins | sample 1964251 | NCBI WGS metagenome assembly UMCO01 (sample SAMEA4835970, study PRJEB28245) | human gut metagenome | biome: gut microbiome; material: fecal sample | place: Denmark | collected 2008
ACATACTCTTTCCATCTTATGTCTGCCCGATTTACCTTGAGCGATTTCGGATAGTTATTGGACTTTGATTTCTTTTGCAATCTTATCCTCACTCACAGGCCTCATATCGGGTTTCTGTCCGTCAGACCAGATGTTTGCCGTCGGCTTCCTTCAGATTCCGTCTCACGGCGGACACCATTGCCTTTGGCTGTAACCTTCCCACTATCAGGGCGGTTTAGGGACTTGCACCCATTAGAGTATGTTCGTGCTGGACGAACAAAAGGGTCAGGGGATGTAAAAAACATCCCCTGACTGCTACTTTGGCATGTTTTGTACTACTTTACCCTGAAGTAGTTTACCGTTAGCCTTCTTGTTTCGTTTAACTCCATCTTGACTCCAAGTGCCCCATTGCTTGAAGAAAAATGGAATATTTGCTTGGTCTGCTTGCCTCTTTATATTCAGTACCCAGTCTTCTTTCATAGGTCTTGCTGATGTGCCGCTCTCTCCGCCGACAATTATCCAATTAATTCCGGTAAGATTTATCGTGCCCAGGTCGGAAAGAAGTGGCTCGCAAGATAAAAATTTAACTTTTGCGCTCAAATTTCGCAGATAATCAATCCTAAATTTTGTACGTTCGACTTCGACAGTCACACCAAGCCATGCATTATTTGGAATAGTACGGGTGGTGAAGTATTCTGCCATTCTTTCCGCACGTTTTGTCAGAATCTGATACTTGTGTTTAGGTGTTCTCCTTATAACATCAATTACCTTGTCAATGAACTCAAAGGGTACATTTGGGTGGAATAAGTCACCCATTGAGCATACGAATATTGTCGATGGCTTATACCAAGTAAATGGTTCCTTTAAACTATCCTCATGTATGGTTACCTTGAATCCATTTGCATATTTTATGTTATGCATTGCACAAAGCCTTCGGGCCATGTTCTCGGCATAACAGTGTGTACAACCCTCCGATATTTTTTCGCAACCTGTAACCGGATTCCAGGTGCGTTCTGTCCATTCTATTTTTGTTGTTCTCATATTATTCTGATTCTATAGTAGTCTTTACCATCGGGTTTTATTTTATGAATGCTTGTTGCTTTGCTGTTAAACGTGCCTATTATATCTATCTTGCCTCTCTTTTTAAGGCTACTTATCACTTCTACAAAAAGAGACGGCTGACATCCGCGACGAAGAGCATATTTCAATCCCGAAATATTGTCCTTAATGTTACCATTAAGAATACTATCTGTCATTTCTTGCTTTATGGTAACCTTTTTCTGAGTTTCTGATTCATTATAAAATAAAGATCCTTCCTCGTAGTCATTATCTATATTGCAGTTTGAATCTCCAGATAATCTATCTTCCTCCCAGCATACCTTCAAAAATTTCTCCATCCCGAGGGAATGACTTGTGCCAAAGATCAAACCATAATAGTTTGACCCTTTTTTTATCGTAAAACTATGCAAATAATAGTCTTTGCCGCAAGGAATCAAATCTTCAAAATACTCTTTAATCAGGCGATGACATTCCTTTGGCTGTGCATCGTCAAAATTTATCTTTTTGACGTCAAAGTACTGCTGGATAGCCGGGAACTCTTTAAATCTATTGATAGTAGATGATGAAATGAAGAAAATGAAATCAGTTTTCGGGAAGCTGATCAACTTTGAAAACACCTCTTCTGTTACTTGTTTTATGCCATATTGGTCAATCAGAACGAATTTTCCATATTCATTGTTTTTGAGAACCTTATCAATCTTATCATCAGCAAGCAAGTCCTTGAAGTCTTCGTTGCGTACGCGGATCCCTTTTTTTATTGGACACTCACTACAGTTATTCGACACCATACATTGATCCTGAAAGTCAGATACATTGTTTTTAAGGGCCTCGAATTTTGGCTTTAGGTACTCGTTGAAAACAAAGAAGACTTTTTTGCCATTACTGTTCGACTTTAATGATTTGCAGTGTTGGCACATTGCTCCCTTTGCTTCATCCAATAAAATAAGAGGAGAGCCTGGATGACCTTCTGGATCCATACCGCTACCGGCGAACATATCAAACACAAATAGGTGTGTAGTGTAGAGATCGTGGACAAAAACTGGATACCACTCTCTAAAGCATCTCCGAAAAATGTCTAGTTTGATTTTGGTTCCTTCGTCAAAAGGGCTGCTATTTATGTCTTTTGTCATGCATTCTTTATTTGTGATCACTTGCTTATCTACAAATTGCAAAGTTAACATTTTATGTCGTATCATAAGTAATGAATTACTTAAGTTTCGCAAGTGATTTAGGCCGCCTGTTGTAGGGCCTCGAAGGCCCTTCGGACGGCATTGAGTTCTTTGTTATTGTTGTTAATGATGGCACGCATCATCTCGTCTTGGTCGAAGTGGAAGGCTTCCGCAATGGTCTGGAGAACATCTATTAGGATGCCCCAGATTTTCTCGGTAACCGTCAGTTCAACAGAGGCCTGCGTCACATCACGGAACACGCCACCGATGGTTTCGTATGACTCATATCGCTTGACGTATCCGAGGATGTTGTACTGCAGCATGCAGAGCGAGATGGATGCAATCTGGGACGCGAAGTCACGGCATTGGCATTTCCCAAGATTGAGAAGCCTTTTGGCCTCCGCAAATGAGACTTCGATGGCCCAGCGCATAGAGTATATTTTGTACGCTTCATAGGCATTCAGGGCGGTGTTAGTGGAAAGCAGCGCATTCCAATCGCCCTTTTTGCCGTTGCGATAGAAAAAGAGTTTAGCGGGGGTTCCGGCAAAGGTGGCCGCAACCTCACCGTAATAGAAACGATAATGTTTGGAGTACTTGACATGACCTTTCCGTTTGGATTCCTTGGCTATGATGGCATTCGCCGTCATGGCTCCATCGGTCGTGTCATACTTGGTCTTGGACATTTTGATCATATCCAGCAGATGGCATCCTATGTGCCTGGAGCGAACAAACTTTACCAGTTCCTTGCAGGTGAACCAGCTGTCAACCAACAGGTAGTCGAACCTTATTCCTTCAAGGATGGCGCGTTTGACCATACGGATGAGATTGTCCATCTTGCTCTGGAAGTATTCTTCAGATCGCTTTGCGGCACGGCTGTCCGTATCGCGCTCCTTGCTGTATCTGGCATCAAACTGCTTCTGCGACAGGCCCTGAGGTTTGGCAGGCTTCTTACCCATCTCTCCCTGGAGTGTGAAGTCCACGAAGGTCTGCGTCTTTCCATCCGTGAACAGGAGGAACAACCCCTTGTAACCAAGGATACTCGCATGTTTGACATGGGAGAAGATACGGCCAAGGAGCTCACCCTTGCGGCCGGTCTTCGGAAAGTCGGTGTCATCCGCAATCAAGCAGCGGGGATCCTTGCTATTGACGGAGTCGCCGCGCATCGCAATACGCCTCAGGAGTCTGCGGCTGAAGCTGTACACTATTTGCCGCCAGTTGATGTCCTAGTTGGAGAGGAACCTGTAGAACATATCGTTCTTACAGGCGAACATTTGACCGAGAACGCTACCGGCGAAGTTGAGACTGTTTTTGATGGCAAAGAACGGGAACAGGACCATCAACTCAAGCACATGGCTGGCCGTGAACTTGCAGTTCGCAGCCTTGGCAAAGTCCATCTGCCTGTGGTTAAGCGTGATATAAGACATTCCGTTCATGATTCCCTGAATCGCCTTCGTATTGTTACTTTCAGCAAAAAAGCTGTTGAGTTCCGAGATAATATGCCTATCTTTGCTCATGCTAAGGTTTACTATATTTGTTTGTTTGGCGACACTAATATATTGATAATCAATGAGATATGTAATATTTCTCAGAGATTTCAACCTTGGCTTTTTTCGTTTTTTACCTACTTGCGAAACTTAAATGAATTAAAGTTACATATCGTGTCATAGAAACGAACTAGTCATTTATTTCAATAGTGTTCTGTGTTTCGTTTTTATGACAGAAGACACTTGGGACAAGGATGGTTGCTATTCTGATAGGTACCAGCTTAACTGCAATTCCCTACACCCACACCTCTCCCATCTCAATATAGTCTTTCACTGCATCCAGAACCTTCTCAGCATCGGAGATTCCCAGAATCTTGAGCTCTATATCCCGGAAGTTGACCGAGTAGAAGGCGTTGTCCTGCCAGGTGATGATGACGCTACCCTTGTATATAGGCGTGCTGACTTTAAATCCTACACATTCGTCAGAAAGAAAGACGAACTCGGTTACGCGGAGCATCTTTGGGTAATTGAGGAACAGGGTGGTAATTTTTGATATCTGAGTATTCATATTGTTGTATTCTTTTCTTGTTCAGTTGGATTGCTTATCTTTGCGGCCATTATGAAAACTATCACAGTAGTAGCAGCGGTCATCCGCAATTCCAGAGGAGAGATATTCGTCACCCAGCGCGGGTACGGCGAATATAAGGACTGGTGGGAGGTGCCAGGGGGCAAGGCTGAACCGGGTGAAACCCTTGAGCAGGCTCTCAAGCGCGAGATCAGGGAGGAACTTGACACCGAAATCAGCGTGGACAGTTTCATCACCACTGTGGATTATGACTATCCTGCTTTCCACCTTACCATGCACTGCTACTGGTGCAGCATCTTGTCGGGCAATCTGGAACTCAAAGAACACGAAGCCGCAAAGTGGCTTGCTCCTGATGAGTTGGAGTCTGTGAACTGATTGCCTGCCGATCTGATACTTCTTCCATTCCTGCGATAGTCTTTGTCCCGTGTCCCGGCTCAAAGAGCCAAGGGACGGTAGGAACAAGTGGGACAGTTCCGTCATTCATCCTGTGGGACAGGACTCGAATCTGGTGGATGGACTGCTATCGGTATAAGGTCCAATTCGTCCATCAGCATAGCTACAGGGCCGAAACTCGATCATTATGGCGACGGAAAGTCAGATCAAGTAAGCGTGGCCTCTCTAAAATTTAAGATTATGATGCAGATATGCCAAGACAATCATAAGGATATTCTTAATGGCAGCTTGGATAGAGTGATTGGTATGGAATGCAGAGGACATACAGACGCATCAGCGAAAGATGTTGGATGTCCTCTTTCGGATAAACAAATAGCTTGATTGGGAATTCCCGTGTCGTCCCAACTCTTGCTTTTACAGTAACCGGGCGATCTTGGGGATCAAGGTGATGTCAGCAGGCAGCCATTCGACTGAACCGAGCTGTTCGGCGGTCAGCCAACGGGCGGCCTCGTGCTCGACCAGATGAAGGTCACCGGAAAGGATGGTGCAGGCGTAGCACTTCATCGAAAGGTGGAAGTCCGGGTAGTCATATTCAATGGTGTCAATCAGTTCGCCGACTCGGATCTCGGTTTCCAGCTCCTCGCGGATCTCCCTTCTAAGTGCATCCTCAGGACTCTCCCCCGCCTCGACCTTGCCGCCGGGAAACTCCCAACCATCCTTGAATGCACCGTAGCCACGCTGCGTGGCGAAGATTTTCCCATCTTTGAATATCACGGCTGCCACTACGTTTATTGTTTTCATTTTCAATGTCATTTAAAGTTAAACATTCGCGGACGTGATGTAGTCGTACAGATTCTTCTCGACAGGTGTGTCAATAGCAGTTCTTTCACATCTTGACCGAATGTACATCTAAGTCAATTGGGTATGCGCCGCGTACCTTTTCTTCATATTCTCTTTTACCGTTCTTCATAATAATACGAATAATCTATTCCTTTCATGAACATCTCCCTGTCATTCACCTTATCCGTCAGTGCATCTTTCAGAAGCCCCTTGATTTCCGTGCTATCCGCCACGCTCTTTTCCATTGCCGCAAGATAAGCATATTTGTCAATTTGGCTCCAATCAATGCACTGTCCAAGTCGCTTCTTCAGAATCAGGTCTAGCCAAATCCTCGTTGTTCGCCCATTGCCTTCACGGAACGGATGCGCCACATTCATCTCTACATACTTGTCAGCAATCTCATCGAAAGACTCTTCCGACATATGCTCAATGTTTTGCAACGTCTGTGAAAGAAACGCTACTGGAGCGAAGGTGAATCCGCCTTTGGAAATATTCACTGAACGTATCTGTCCTGCAAAGTCGTACAATCCTCCAAACAGATAAGCGTGAATCTGCTGAAGTCCTTTTACCGTTCCCACCTCAATGCTATCGAGCAATGAACTCTCGAATAAAGTATAAGCCTTTGCTTTGCTCTTTCCGTCAATGGTATCTTCACCGTAAGTAAACCACTCAATGAATCGCGATGCCTTGTTGTTCGGCATATTCTTCGCCAACTCGATAACTCCAGAAGCATCAAGGACATCTGTCAATCTCATCTTCCCGTCTGGCGCTCGCAGTTTGAACTGGTTAGTGTCACTAACCAGTTCAAACCCATCCTTCTTCAACTTGCTCTTCAGATACTTCCAATAGTTCCTGTTCTTGGCATAGTCATCCTGCGCATTCAGCACCCCGATAATGTCAAGCACGCTGTACCACCACTTGGAATTCTCCTCATCCCAAATAGCCCGGACCTCTCGGTCGTCGAAGAAGCGTATTGATATTTTGTTCATAAGCAAATTACAATCTTACAGTGCACACCGATAGTGCCTGATTTCGAATTGTAAAGTTAGTGAAAAATTGTTACATGCGACACTTTGCGTAACTTCTCCAGGAGTCCGTCATTCTCCAGATATCCATTCTCAAGTGCTAGTATCAGAGTACCATCGGGCTTATTATAAATCTTTCCGTGGAGAAGATGGAAATTTTGTTTGACGAATTCCTCTATTGTCTGAGAGAATGGCTTGATTGAATAAAAAGTGTATTTTGATTTCAGCCAAGGATTTCGTAAAGGCTCATTTTGAGGAATATATCGGCAAGATGTACCATACGGAGGGAGCGCCTTTCATCTGGTTCGCGTTCGACTAAGGGACAACCTCGCTTGATGCACTTCGCAAGGCTTTCTGCGAAGAGGCGTCAGTGGAGGCCGTTGCTTTGGGATAGAAGCTTGTTTGGAATGGTACAGGAGAATGTGCTCTGGTGTACGAAAGGCAAATAGACTTGTCTTTGGTACAGAAACAGGGCTTCTGAGGTACGGAATCCTATTACTCTTCAAGTGTTTTCCGGGCGAGTTCAAAGATTGCCGGGGAAAGGTGGCAGTAGCCGCCGGGATTCTTGTCTAGGTAGTTTTGGTGGTACTTCTCGGCTTTGTAGAAACAGCGGAGGGGCTGTAGCTCGACGGCGGATTTCCTGCCGGCTTTGTTCTCAAAGGAGCCGAGTACAGTTTCGATCACTTCCCTATCCTCGACGTTATCGTAATAGACGCCGGTGCGGTACCTTGTGCCTTCGTCCTCACCTTGTTTGTTCAGGCTGAACGGGTCGATCATATTCAGGAATAGATTGACAAGACGCTCCAAAGACACTTTCTCGGGATCGTAGCGGACGTGGACGCATTCGGCGTGACCGGTCTCGTCGGTATAGACTTGTTTGTAGGTCGGGTCGATTTCCCAACCGTTCGCGAAGCCGACTTCCGTGAAGACTACTCCGTCCACGAGTTTGAAAAACTTCTGCGCTCCCCAGAAGCAGCCGGCGGCGAACCAGATGTCTCTTTCCTTGCCGTAGAGCAAGGAGGCAACCTCCTCAAGATACTTTCTGTCAACTTCATCGAACGTGTTCAGATCCTTGCTGTCGATGTCAAGGACGGCGGCTATCCGGCCACGTTTCCAGCAAGGTACAACAATCTCGCTGCGGCTCTCGCTTGAGCAGGCTATGTGACCGGGGAACAGCTCGACATCGGGGACAATGACAGTGCGCTCCTCGTTCCATGATGTGCCGCACACTCCCCTGCCCTTTGCGATGCGCATGCATGCCACAGGTCCTTGGAACGGCCCGAGCACAAGTTCCTCGGATGACGCCACACGGTAAAAACCTGTCCACCAGAAGCCGAACTCACTATTAAGCATCGCAACTATATTCGACATCCTCGCCACCTCGTCAGTCTCCCTGGCAAGAAGAGCCTGAATCTGAGGCAATAGCGCAAGATATTTTTCCTCTTTTGTCATATTCATTAATTTTTCAGGTAAAGATAATGTTTTTAGTTCAATAATAGTACAATGCTCCCAAGGGCACTCCGCAAGGTATAAAATACCGGCACAGAATCATAATTCCACGCCTGCGTATTGTGTGCTGATATGCCACCTATGTTCCCTAAAAGCATAGGCGGCATATTAACAAGCCTCTCACAATATTCTGTACAGGACATATATGCCGCCATATTTACAAAGCAGGGGAAATATTGGAGATCCAATGCCGTACGTCTGATTATATCCTGAATAAATTGATTTTTAACCGATTGCGAAGATATACACGGCAATATGAATATACAGATATCAGAAAAATATATTGGATTTCTGATCAGAAAACTTATCTTTGTCAAGATCAAAACAGATAGTCCCAAATATGCTGTTGGCAAACTTCATCATAGTCGGAATTGTGATTCTTATGCTCATCACATTCTCCATCTTTATCCTCATCGGCAAAGGGGACGATCTTATCGCCGGCTACAACACAGCGAGCAAAGAGGAAAGGGCGAAATATGACATCGGAAGGCTGAGAAAAGTCAGCGGCTACGGTTTGCTGCTCACATGCTTACCGACCGGCCTGCTTCCTTTGGCCGAGATGTCCGACATAATATTTTGGTCATCAATGATTTCTATGATAATTATAGCTATCGTTGTCACGATACTGGCGAACACCTATGCAAGGCGATAAAAACAAACAATAATTGATATGAGGAATATGAAAACACGAAGGAATATTCTCACCGCTGTACTTATGCTGTCTGTTGTGGCGTGCCGGAATGATGAAAGCTGGACCAATGCCGAGAAGAGTCTCATAAAGGGTGATGGCGAAGCTATGCGCGTGCTGACGATTTATGACAAGGCGGACTCGCTGGTGCTGCGGACGGAGTGCTCCGGAATCAGCACGAAGGAACTGACGAGTGATGAATATAAGATCCTGGCTGAGAAGATGGTGGCCACAGTGACCTCTCCGGAACAGGATGGAGTCGGCATCGCCGGGCCGCAGGTGGGAATATCACGCCGTGTCGTGGCGGTGCAGAGGTTCGATAAGGACGGTGAGCCGTTCGAGGTCTATCCAAACATCCGGATCACTTGTCTCAGAGGCGAAAAAGCCCTTGGACCTGAAGGATGTCTCAGCATTCCTGGGAAGCGCGGCAATGTTGAGCGCTATCAGGACATCGACATCAACTACACCTCGCTCAAAACCTTGCGCGACACGACCGAAAGCATCAAAGGCTTCACCGCCGTGATCTTCCAGCACGAATGCGACCACCTCAACGGAATCCTCTACACCGACTATCTGGATGGCAACCAATAGCGTTTATATTCGCCATTCGTTTGATATAGAGACATTCATAATTCGGGAATAACTACTAAAAAGATATTGCTATATTCAAAAAATATAGTCATCTTTGCAAGGAAAGTCTGAATGCCGTGGATCGTTTGGAGTTCCACAACGCGATATTGGTATAGTCGTACTGATGTCGCTTTTTTGTTTTTTCAAAAATATCCACCAAAGTATAGATAGAGAACTTGGATGGGGTTCTCATCCTGAATATGTTCTCTGACTAACGTTTTACTGAACTTATATAACTTGGGAATATGATATGGTCATACGGCAAATGCTGTATGGCCTTTTTTTGTAATCAAAATTGTTACAATTATGGACACACAAACAACAAAGGAGCTGTTGAATGCTCCGCAAAGAGGAGAAATCATCCTCTATCAGACTGCCGATGGCAGGACTAAGATCGATGTCAAACTTGAAAATGAGACGGTTTGGCTGACGCAGGCGCAGATTGCCGCATTAATGGGCACAAACGTGCCGGCAATATCAAAACACATCTCAAACATTTACAAACAGGGAGAATTGGACAAGGGTTCAACCATTTCCAAAATGGAAATAGTTCAATGTGAGGGGACACGACAAATCAGAAGAACTGTTGACCATTATAATCTGGATATGATCCTGTCGGTTGGTTATCGTGTCAACAGTAAGAATGCTACGCAGTTCCGTCGTTGGGTGAACTCCGTCCTAAAAGACTACCTTATCAAAGGCTACGCCGTCCGCAATGACCTTGCACAGCAGAAATACGATGATCTGAAGGCTCTTGTGGATGTGATGGGCCGCACTATGGGGTATCTTGACTCCACGGACGAAGAGCAGATCAAGAGCATATTCGATGTAGTGAAGGACTACACTTATGCTTTGGACACGCTTGATAGCTACGACTATCAGACGTTGGGAGTAAAATCAACCACAAAGGAGTGCTTTCACGCCTCTTACGAGAATGCGATGGCGGTTATCAACGACCTGAAAGTCAAGTTCGGAGGAAGCGAGCTTTTCGGACACGAAAAGGACGAATCCTTCCACAGTTCAATCGGTCAGATATACCAGACTTGGGATGGAGTTGACCTATACCCGTCAGTGGAGGAGAAAGCGGCTATGCTGTTGTATCTTGTTGTCAAGAATCATTCATTCTCCGATGGCAACAAACGCATTGCCGCCACACTGTTCCTCTGGTTTATGGAAAACAACAGGATCCTTTATGCTCCGGATGGACACAAACGTATCGCTGACAATGCCTTGGTAGCATTGACTTTGATGATCGCTGAAAGCAAGACAGATGAAATGGATACGATGGTAAAGGTTGTTGTAAACTTGATCAATGGCGACAACAAGTAAAATGAATATTCAGAGGGGAATATTACCAGATGCGGACCCTGTCCTCTGGTTTGACGTAGAGGGAGTCGGTCGGCTGGATGCCGAAGGCGTCGTACCAGTAGTCGCACTGGGCGAGGGCTCCGTTGATCCACAGGCGGTCGATTGAGTGAACGTCCATCATCGTGAGATAACGCATTATCTCCTCGGAGGCTGTGCCGGCCCAGACATTGGCGTAGGACAGGAAGAAACTCTGCTCAGGAGTGAACCCTTTGTCTTCCTGGAGCTTGCCGTGATCCTTCTGCCACATCTGGAAGGCGTCGTAGGCGACATTCAAACCACCGTGATCGGCGATGTCTTTGATCAGTCCAGCGAGAGCCTTAACATTCTCGTCGCTGACTTTTGTCACGGTTCCCACACATAGTGTATTCAAGCGGCTGGGGGTTCAAGTCGGCCCAATGACCGGTCGCGTATTTGGCGAAGTCGTCTCCTGGACGCGCAGTGGTGTCCATGTAGGCGTAATTGATTCCGGCGGTCTTGGCCGGTTGGTTGCAGCAGGCTGACGCGATGGCCAGACAGCCGCAAAGTAACAAAAATGACTTTTTCATATTCATTGATGCAATTTGAATTTTCCAGACGCAAAGATACGGCGGAAAAGTTATTCCTTATCTATGAATATGTTGACAATGGTAGTTGATAATACTTTGAATATTAATTAAATCAGTATGGGCAAGGTGGACATCCGAAATCAGACAACCTACTTCCTGCGTCTGAAATAAAGGATATAGAACACAACCAGAGACACAACAAACGTAGCAAGTCCGATGGCGCGGTTCCAGGAATTAGGCAGCCCGAGCCCGATCTTTGCCACGCAGATGTAGGTCGTGCAGACAGCCGTCATAAACGCCGCCGGAATCATCGTGATCAGATAAGTCAGCCCCTTCTTGAACTTCACCAGATAAGCAGTCGCGGTCCACAACATAAACACGGCAAGAGTCTGGTTCGCCCATCCGAAATACCTCCAGATGACATTGAACCCGTTCTCATCGGCGATGTTGTACCAAAGCAACACCCCAGCGATCAAAAACAGCGGAATGCTGATCATAAGCCGGTTGGCGACCGGTTTCTGATTCAGATGCAGGAAATCCGCCACGATCAGGCGTGCGCTTCTGAACGCTGTGTCCCCGCTCGTGATAGGAGCGGCGACCACACCAAGGATGGCCAGAATGCCACCTAAAACGCCAAGCCAACCTTTGGAAACCTTGACAACCACATCCGGAGCCGCGGCGGAAACAGTCGCACCGACCTCAGCGGCACCACCATCAAAGAAGAACCACGATGAAACGGTCGCCCAGATCAACGCCACAATGCCCTCAGTGATCATCGCGCCGTAAAACACCGGCCTGCCAAGTCGCTCGTCAGTCAGGCACCTGGCCATCATCGGACTCTGCGTGGCGTGGAAACCGCTCACCGCGCCACAAGCGATGGTGATGAAAAGGCACGGGAATATCGGCTGGCCGCTCCGAAGCCCCCTCGACTCACCTAGATTGCCAAGCCCGTCCCAAAGCTCCGGAAGCGAAGGCCATTTGACAAACAGGCAGACCATCAGAGCCAAAGCCATAAAAATCAGCGCGAAAGCGAAAACCGGATATATCCGTCCGATGATCTTGTCGATCGGCATCAGCGTGGCAAGAAGATAATAAAGGAATATCACCCCGACCCATATCATAATCGATATGCGGCCTCCATCCCCCGCGATGTCTCCGAGAATCAACGCAGGGCTGAACACGAACACCGTTCCCACAAGCATCAGCACAATGATGGAGAACGCCAGAATGAAAGTCTTTGTGCCTTTCCCGAGATATTCCCCGACCAGGTCAGGCAGTCCCGCTCCCCCGTTCCTTATGGAGAGCATTCCGGTCATATAGTCGTGCACCGCGCCGGCGAAAATGCAGCCCAGAACAATCCACAGGTAGGCTGACGGTCCGAACTTGGCTCCCATAATGGCACCGAAGATAGGTCCCGTTCCCGCGATATTCAGAAACTGGATCATATAGACCTTCCACGCCGGCATTGGAATATAATCCACCCCGTCCGCCTTGGTGATGGCTGGTGTCTTACGGGTCGGATCCGCCCCGAACCTCCGCTCCACGAACTTACCATAAAGAATATACCCGACCACAAGGGCCGCGAGACTGATCAAAAAAGAAAACATAATCCCAGTTATTAGTGACTTTCAATAGTTGCCACAAATTTACACAATAAAACGAATATGCCGTATCAATATATTCATGAAATTTTCTTTCCGTCAATATGTCAGCCTTTCGGAAGTAGCCTGATTTTTGAATTATTAGCGCCGTGACTTTTAATGAATATTATATTATGAAATTCGTGGAATATCCTGAAGATAAGAAGACTGACTCTCCAAAGGAGACGGAAGGGCAGACCCGTGGAGGATGGTTTCCAAACGGGAACATATTCTGGACTATGGTGCTGATGTTCGCCTTTCTGGCATTGATCAACACATTCCTGTTTCCGGGAAGCAGGGGCAGCAGCGTGGTCGAGACTGACTATGGGACGTTCATCTCCGACGTGGATAAAGGTTTGGTCTATGACGTTGTGATTGATGGAGATAAGGTGTTATATTCAAAGAGTGCTCCGCTCACATATCAGGAAAAACTCAAAGGGCAGAGAGACACGACCTATGTCACCGGCGCGGTCACGGATCCGGATTTCGTGAGCCGCCTGTCAACGGCCCCGAGTCCCAACAAGGACGGCAAGATCCGTTTTGTGAAGAAACTCAACCGCGAACGCTCCCCTCTTCTGGATTTCATCCTTTGGTGGGTGCTTCCGGGTATGCTGATGTACTGGCTTCTGAGCTCGGCTATGAGGCGTGTCGGCAGCAATATGGCCAAAGGTGGCGGAATGGGTAATTTTATGCAGTTCGGACAAAGTGGCGCTAAAGTCTATGCCGAGAATGACATAAAGACACGTTTCTCGGATGTCGCCGGGCAGGACGAGGCCAAGGACGGGCTTATGGAAGTCGTGGATTTCTTGCACAATCCCGCAAAATATAACGAGGTCGGTGCCCACTTGCCTAAAGGGGTCCTTCTGGTCGGGCCTCCGGGAACCGGCAAGACATTGATCGCAAGGGCCGTGGCCGGAGAAGCCGGTGTCCCGTTCTTCTCGATGTCCGGATCAGAGTTCGTCCAGATGTTCGTGGGAATGGGCGCCGCGAAGGTTCGTGACCTGTTCAGCCAGGCACAGGCAAAGGCTCCGTGCATCGTCTTTATCGATGAGATCGACGCTATCGGAAAGAGCCGTGAGAACAACATCGGAGGCGGCAACGATGAGCGTGAGCAGACTCTCAACCAATTGCTTACGGAGATGGACGGCTTTGACGGGGACAAGGGTGTGATCATCCTTGCCGCGACCAACAGGCCGGATAGTCTGGACAAGGCTCTTCTCCGTCCGGGACGCTTCGACAGGCGTGTCCAGATGGAACTTCCTGACCTGCAAGGCAGAAAGGCAATCCTTCAGGTTCATCTGAAGAATATCAAGCACGAAGACATAGATCTGGATCTCATCGGACGCGCGACTGCCGGCTCTTCGGGAGCGGAACTGGCGAACATCGTCAACGAGGCCGCTTTGAGAGCTGTGCGTCTCGGCAAGAAAGCCGCCACGACCGAAGATCTTGAGGAAAGTGTCGAGGTCGTTATGGCCGGCGAGCAGAGAAAGAACGCCGTTATCTCAGCCGAGGAGAAAAAGATCATCGCCTACCACGAGATCGGACACGCTATGGTGGCCGCCGCGCAGAGCAATTCCGCCCCGGTTCAGAAAATCACGATCATTCCGAGAACTTCCGGAGCGCTCGGCTACACGATGCAGGTGGACGAGGGCGAGAAGTTCCTCTACAGCAAGGAATATCTTCTTAACCGTCTCGCCACCCTGACCGGTGGACGTGTCGCGGAGGAGATCATCTGCCACACCTGCACGACCGGAGCGTCGAACGACATCGAAAAGGCCACACAGATGGCCAGGGCTATGATCACGACCTACGGAATGAGCGACAAGTACGGAATGATGGCCCTTGAGACCAAAGGCAACTCCTACCTTGGCGGATCATCTCAGTTGGCCTGCTCGGACGAGACTGCCGCTGACATCGACACCGAAGTCCGCGAGATGATCGCCGCCGCCAAGAAAAAAGCCACCGACATCATCACCGCCAACATCGACAAGATGCACAAAAGCGCGCGGTACCTCCTCGAAAAAGAGACCATCACCGGTGAAGAGTTTATGAATATCTTCAACGAAGCGTAGTCCCTGGCATTTAATGCGCGGATTCGACTGCAAACACGACAGATTATCAGTCCAAAAGCAGGAATCCTGACCAGTAGTAAGGATCCGGATAACGCTGCCGTACGGTTTGGCGGGCTTTACGGAATGCATCATGGATGTCGCAGCCGTTGCGTACTACAGCCTTGTAGAACTCAGCCATAAAAAGCGAGGAAGCTACGTCGCTGGCCTCACCGACGTTGACAAGAAGGTAGCGGACACCAGCTTTCCTGAACGCCCTCTGGAGGCCATAGATTCCTTCCGGAGTCGCATGACCGAGGCCAGTCTCGCAAGCCGAGAGGCTGACAATGGTTGTTCCGCTCAGATCCATGGCGGCGATGTCGGCTGCGGTCAACTTCTCTCCACCAGCCATGATAAGGCCAGACATATTCATCGACAATCTGTAAGCGTCTGATTTGCTTTCGCTTCCGGTTGGCTCGCAATAGAAGCCGTGCGTCGCTATGTGGATCAGGTCCGGGGATTCTCCGCCAAGGGAAAGGAATGCTTCCACCGTACCCTCCGGACCGGAATTTTCATGAACAATGGCTTTCCTCTTCAATGCCTTGGCTATGTTCCCGAGTTCTGTTGCGGTCGCGGCCAGCGGTGCATATTCATTACCATACTCCAGATTTCCGAAGAGGTATGCGGAGAGCCGTTTCTTGTGGTTGATGTCTTTATCGTTGATGCCCACAATGTCCCTTGCGGAAGACAATCTGACAATATTGTAAACCTCCCCGAACAGTTGCCCATCGGTCAGCGCCCCAGCCTCGACTGGAATCATGTGGAATGCACCAGAAGGAACGAGGAACACATTGCCACCATGCTGAAGTTTTGATGAAAGCGATGCCAGGAAAGTCTTTACAACGCCGTTCGCCAGAGCTTCGAAACCATAGCGCAAAGAGTCCTGCGGACTTTCAACACAAAGACGCACCAGTTCCGGATGCAGTGCCTCTTTTCTGACGATGTAGGCATAATAAGCGTGCGATCCGTCATCGGATTTAAAATCCGCCATGTCCACGATGATATCGTGGTTCCCTAGAGCTGACCGGACAGCATTGGCGTCAATGTCAAGGAAGGTGCCGACATTTCCGTAGGCGGCACATTGACGTGCGAGCTTCGCATCAGTCAGCAGAAGCTGCCGGCTGGCCTCCTTGGCTGCGTCGGAATCAGAACCGAACCGGGATTCCATGGCGGCGAGTGTCCTTTGCGTATTCATAACTTTGCCGTAAAGGGCCATGTCCTCTGAAGAACCCTTGCTTTTGATGATGTCGTAAGCGCTTCGTTCTGAGGCAAGCAGGAGACCTTTTGACAATAGCAAAGCTTCCCATGCATTCTCGGTGAATTCATCAGATGTGTGTCCGGCCTTGAACCCGTAGGCGGTCATCCTGAACGTCACATCAAGGAAATTGTCGAGGTACGACTCTCTGGTCTCCGAAGGCAGGAAACGCAGCCGTTCGGCAATCTTTCTCGTCATCCTCTCCTTGACCTCAAGCAGGTTACGACTCCCCTCTTCAAGTTTCCCTGAATATGCCCGGATGTTAGCCAGATAGTTCAGCGCCGTGATGGTCACATCAGCGTCGTCTCCATAGACTTTCCTGCATCCTTGATAGTATCTTGAATATTCCGCCTCACTCTCATCCAACCTTTTCGCGTTATACAACGCAGAGGCTTTCAATGATCCAAGCCACAATCTTTCTCTGTCTGAACCCACAGAGGCCATAGCCGAATCCGCCTTTTCGTAGTACCTCACAGCCTCGTCCCATTTTCCGAACCGTCCGTGAAGCATGCCGACCAATTGCAGGTGGCGGCCTTCCATCATCGGATCGACACTTGGTTTACCTCCATTGTTCATGATGGAGTCAACGTATGACAAGGCCTTTGTTGTGTCTCGAAGAGCCTGATAGACCTCGGCGACATGGAAATATTCCATCCCGACATCCGAACCGCTGTCCTTTTCCCTGATTGATAGCATCTTCCGGCTGATGTCCATGGCCTCGGAGTATTTTTGTGTGGCCAGACACAACGGGCGGAGTCTGTTCAGGATCGCATACATCTTTGTGTCACGTCCTTGGGTGTCACTTGATGTTTCCAACAGCCCGATCGCATCATGGCACAAAGAAATCGCCTCGGAAGTGTGACCGGCCTTGACCGCATTGTCAATCTGAAGTTCCAGGCACATCAGCCGGACTCCTTTATCCGATGTCGCACTCATCAAAGAATCCACTTTGATGGACAATGCCGGAATCTTGTCCACAATGCCGTACTTGCTGAAGAGTCTGAACCTGTTTTTCAGAATGTCGGCAAGTTCTTCATCCATCCCTATGTCCAATTTCTTCTCAGCCTCGTCCAGACTGGCCAAAGCCCTGTCTATGTCGCCTTTATAGTCTTTGAGAAAAGACAACTCTGTCAGCGAAGCGACAGCCCAAGATCGTTCCCCGGCCTTGTTGTACCATTCCAATGAGGTTTCCAGATCCTTTTCGGCCTTGTCAAAATCACTGACCTCCATGTCATCCGCCGTCTGGTGGTACCAGCTGAGGCCGATGTAGCGGCAAAGCGTCACGGTCAAGGCGGAATCAGCGTATGGCAACGCCTCAAGAAAACACTGACGACCTTTCAGATAGCCTTTGTCGGCATCATTAAACACGGCCACACCGGCTTTCATGCGTTCACGGGCGTAGGCCAGAGAATCGACGCGCTGTTCCTGCGCAGACATCCACAGCATTGCGGACAGCAGAAGCAAGGCTATTGATAGAATACGTTTATTCATTGGTGTTCAATATTTTATTCTCCAATTCATCAAGTCTTGACAGGAGATCCTTGACGAGGACCCTTGAATATTCAATCTCATCCTTAGATGGCTTCGGCTCAACCGAATGGAACGCTTCAATCGTGTCTGTCCCGATCGCTTGGCGGGTTTCTATGATCCGCTCGCGTGCCTCGGCTGTGTCACCGGCTTGGATGAGCGAGTCAATCATCTCAAGGGCCGCGTCGTATGACACGCCACCTCTGAGCACGGGTTCTTTCAAGGCCGGCCCGGAAGGGTTTCTCAAGAATAGGAACACTCCGAACGCAATGCATGCCGCAAAGGCCAGTGATGCCACCAAAATTCTGGCGCGCTTCTTTTTCCTTGAATATTCAACCTCCCATCCGGCCATTGCCTCACGCTTTTGGGCGATGTCCCTGACCGCATCGGTGACCCCGTCCGTCAGGGCGTCCTTAGGTGTGTCATCTATCTCTTTCATATTCATTAGATTTATTGTTTGGGATATTCAGAAACCTTGATCCCGGCATCTGAGAATTTGTTCAGAATCCGTGCCCGCAGGATCGCCATGCACTTGGCTTTCGCGCTTTTGACTCCGTTATATGTTGTGCTTTCAGGACGTTCCGCCTGAATTTCCTCCAACGTCATGTCGTGGTAATAGAACATGGTCAGAATCTCCCGGCAACGAGGAGCGAGCATCATGACCGACTGCTTGATGATCATCTTCCGCATGGTGTCCCTGTCGTCGGCCCACCAAAGGACACTCTCGTCATCAAGTTCCCCGATGACCTCAAGAATCCTCCCTTTAGACCGCAAAACCTCATGGTACAGATTCTTCGCGATACGCAGGAAATAGCCGCCCAAGTCGGGAACCTCCGTCGCCTTTCCGCCACGTCTGGTCGCATAAACCTTACCGTCATCTATGAATATCTGTCCGTTCCCGATCTTCTCCCACAGAATCACGAACGCATCCTGAAACAAGTCATTTCTCTCCGCTTCCGCAAGGTGTTCAAAATGAGCGGCGTGTCTGTCAAAGCGATCACGACATTGCGTGTAGAGGTGCTTCTGAGCCTCCTCCTTCCCAGCCAGAACGCCTTTGACGCATCTGCAATCGGAATATTTCCTCAATGGCCAAGTCATTATCTTTTGAATATTTCCGAAAATCGCCGTATGTCCATCTCGCCTGTCAAGACTGGCGATTGCGGGTACCGCCCTTTCACGTCATTTCTTTGGTAGTAAGCGTCAAGCGTCCGCACCAAGGTCTCGTTGTCCAATCCCCTCATCTTTGGCCAAAGTGTGTGGAGCGCCAGAGTGAGCTTGCCGTGTCCGTCCGGATGCTCCTGGTTGAGCTGGTAGTCAAGGCATGAACAGAGAGTCAGCCACTTTTCCGGCAGCTGCTTCCTTTTGTTCGCCCGATGCTTCCCGGGAATGACGAAGTTGTCGTACACACCCCTCACCACGTCGGCGCTTTTGCCAGACTTCCGTGTCGAGTCTCCCGCATGGCACGCATCCACCACCACCGCGATCAATCCGCTCTCCCCTACCTTTTTACTAATATTCATGAGCAGCACCCCGATCTCGTCATCGCATAGGTGCTTCTCACCTTGATCCTTGCCGCAGTACTTCCTGTAAGCGTCGTATGGAATCCACGACTCGTCCCAGCCGTCCTCCTCATCGCCGTCGATGTCCGTCATCCGCTGCCCATGCCCAGAGAAATGAATATACACGGTGTCGCCTTCGGCGCATCTTTCCGCCAATGCCTTGAACTCCTTTACAATGGCTGATTTGGTGGCTTCTTTTTGTGTCAGTGTCGCGATGTCGTGGAAAATGTTTAGTCTCAGCATGTCCACAACCAACTTGACATCCTTGTCCCCATTGATCCTGATCCACTCCGGATCTTCGTAAGTCCCGACGCCTATGACCAACGCCCGCCTCGTCCCGGCAAGGGAAGACAGGCATAATGTCAATAACAACAGTGTCAAGGTTATTCTATTGCAAAGCATTAGATTGGATTACAGTAAATTCAAACAAGTTTTCACCACATTCTAAATATTCATCGGTCGCTGAGCCCGCCGAAGCGCCGGTTCAGTTCTTTCCGTTCAGGTCGCCGAGCCTGTCGAAGCGCCAACATTGCAAAGGTAACATTTTTATCCGATTCTCTTCCCATGATTCGAAGACAGATAACATTCCCGGAACTGATTTATCGCCCGATGCCTGATGTTATAGACATTCGAGACATTGGTGTGCCAAAGCTCCGCTACCTCCTTGACCTCGTAGCCACGTAGAACCAGCAGATTCACCGCCTCCGCATACCGATGGTTAGGCATGGCCTCCAGCACCATGCGTACGTCAACCCTGTCCACCACCCCCCTTGATGGATAACAAGGACATTCCTCCGGACACTCCCCCGGCAAAGAAGAAAACCACTTCCTGTGCCCGAGGAAGAACCTCCAAGCCACCGTTGACAGCCAAGTCCTCAACGAGCACCCGTTCCGCGCGTCGAAAGTCCTAATCCTCCGCCAATCATCCTGAGCCAAAAAGAGATAAAGCTCGCTGACCATCTCGTCATATTCAACACGTCCGTTGAACACCCTGCGTCGGATTGTCTCCAACATTCCTCTGAGTTCCCCATAAAAGTACCCCACGATGATCTCCTCATCGTAAAAATCTGACAGTTTCATAAGAGTAAAATTACTTTGTTCACTACCTTATGAAATTTCAGCCGGTTTGTAACCCAACAATCCGCAAAAATTATTAAAAATACAGTTGATTGATAATTTGATCGTGGCAGCGTCATTTTCTGACGAATACGGTATGCGCGGGTACTTGTATCTGGAGGTCTGGCGGTCATTCACCCGGACAGGGCGTGAGAAGCGCGCATGCCGACAAGACCTCCAGGCACATGTTGTTGCGAGAAAGTCGATGTCCAATGTCGTCCTGGCCGCGAACTTCTCGTGGGCGTACATCAGTGCTCCGCCTTTCAGGTAGAAATTCTGACGGTAAAAAGTCTGAGACATTCTATATATCAATCTCTCTTGAAAGTAGCGTGTCAGAATAGTCTGATAATAGATGTTTTCGCTCTTGGCGATGTTCAGCAGTCGGCTTCGGATAGACTTCCCGTATTTTTGACAATTTCTTTGCTCATAGCTTGACCTCCAGATATTTCTCAAGAGTCGTGTGTACTCTGAGGAGTTTTGCATAGTCCATAAGTTTCGAGATGTTCCTTTCCGGACGCTCAAGATAGTTGCTGATTATCTCGGAACATACATCAGAGCCGATTTTGTTCTTGAATTTCACGGCATCGCAGACGCTCCTTTCCACATCATATACATTAATGGTGAAACCGTCAAAGTTCATTTTCATTACACCGACATTGAGGATTTTTTCAGTGTAGTGGTGGATTTCAATCTGCGGAAATGCGGGTACTCTCACTTTTCTTCCTCTGGAAATTGCGATGTGGAATGCCTGAGGCATCGATGTGGTAAGATTATGGATATTCCACGCTGACCACAGGCAAAGTATACTGCACTTTACGATAGGAACATCAGATCGCGCTCTTCCAAGATCTTCGCATACTTGGCTTCCACGCCTTTTATAAGTTCTGATTTCTGCTCGTCAAACCGGGTCTTGTCCGCGGCGAGTCTCTTGACCGCGGCATTCACGGCATCCGTTTTCAACTGAAGCCCCTGCTCCTTAAGCTCAACTCGTCTTTCCCTATCCTCAATCGATCTCCTCGCAGCCTCGAACTTCCTTTGCGCATTCGCCTCGGCCTCTATCCGAAGTTCCTCCCGGAGCCGCGCCTTATACGACTCCATATCCTCATCGGAACGCCTGGAAGCCATCTCTTCGGCACTTTTTTGAATGATATCTCCTTCCGACACTTTCCGCAACATTTCAGCCTGCTCGTACGCCGCCACTCTGTCCGACAGCTCCGCAGCCTGGCCCTCAAGAGACAATATCCTCTCTCTCTACCCCATCAACATTCGTGTTATATTCGGATTTTTCGATATCATTCTGTGCGCTGTTTCTATATACAAATATAGCTATTATTTACTTGACGACTAAATATTTACACATATTTTCGAGCGCTTTTTAATACATTTTTTCGATAGCCTTAATAAGGCTTGGCTGATCCCCACAACCTCTCTCCGATCGCCATCTTTACGAACGTCGCATACGATATGACGCACTCGTTTTTCTCCTCATCAACCTCAATCTTGGGAAAACAAACACCGTCCAACATTCTCGTATACAATGTCAGGCCATGACCCTCACGATGCAAAAGCTTAAGGGTCCTGCGGTTCTTTCCGACGAACACATACACATCTTCTGGACTGAGCTGGCGCCCTATCTCGGAATGGACGATTCCCGCCAATCCCCTGAACGATTTCCGCATATCCACAGGACGGGAATACACCCTGTACTTCAGGCTGCCGCCCAACTGACACACCATCCTTCCCATCACTCTCCATATGCTTTTACATAACTCATCAGCTCCTCCGCGGCGAGCATCCCCTGAGGCAACAAGATTCGCACTCCATTGGGGTACAGCAATTCGATGCTGCCACTTTTGCCGGCATCGTTTGAATTTGCATCTGACAACACCACATCGGCGAACGCTGGTCTCCGGCCGCGTCTCACGACCGGACTTGGTTCCTGTTTCTTTCTCATCTTCTCCGTTTTTGCGCGAAGGTATAACTCTTCTGCAATCACGTCAAGATGGGGTTGTGGGGACGGTTACGGTTCATCATCAGGAACATTGGCGTGGCATGCCACGAATAACACTGAATTTATAAGTGTCGACAGGATATGGAAAAATCTCATATTTATTGATTGGGATTGAACAATACTTCGGTAAAAATTCACCGTACTAAAAAGTTAAACAATGGAAGCCGGGTGACCGGTTCCGCTATATAAAAGTTCATTGAAATACTGTCAATAACTGTCGCTTGGCAAGCTGATGAAAGGTCCGGAAGGACTCCGGAAAAATGTCTGAAACATTGATGACAGGACAACAAAAGTATTGCATAAGTCGCTGATTATTTGTAACTTAGAGTATCCAACCACTTTAAGTTATGAGTTCATCAAACCTACTTATGCAATACCAATCCGAGTGCCTTGAGGCCCTCAAATCAGCGGCAAAGATAAGCAAACCTTTTGAGAAAGTGTTTATGGACACGCTTAAACTCTTTATGGCAATCCCCGGCAAGGTCAATTTCCTTCAGATGGGCAGATACGGAGAGTTCTCTGAGCAGACCTACCGCAACAACTTCGCGAATGAGACTTTCGACTGGTTATCCTTCAACGAGCATCTGGTCAGAAAGGCTCTGACTGGAAATCTGCTTGCCATTGCCGTGGATCCAAGCTTTCTCCCCAAGTCCGGAAAGAAAACGCCTTGGATAGGCAGGTTCTGGTCCGGCGTCGCCGGCGAGATGAAGCGTGGCCAGGAGATCTTCGGGGTCGGCGTCATTGATGTGGACAACCACGATTGTATGACGCTGGGCGCCATACAGACACCTGACGCCAAATCTCTTGAGGGGATGGACTACAACCTCGTCGAATGGTACTGCCAGAACCTGATCATCCTCAAGGAGAGGCTCCAGAAGATCTCGCGCCTGATAGTGGCTGACGCTTTCTTCTCAAAGGAGACATTCGTCAGTCCTCTGCTCAGGGAAGGCTTCCACGTGATAAGCAGGCTCCGGAATGACGCCGTGTTGTTCTATCCCACAATCCAGAAGCCCACCGGGAAAAGAGGCCATCCGAAGTGGTACGACGGCAAGGTTGACTTCTCCAATCTTGACCTCTCCAGATGTGAGGAGGCGGAGGTGGACAAGGGCTGCCTGTTCGGACTTAAAGCCTATCCCAAGTCACTCAAACGCTTCATCAAGGTTGCCGTATGCTATCCTGACGAAGAGGACAGGACAAAGTGGCAAATTTACTTCGGCACTGATGATGCCATGAGCACCAAGGATGTAATTGGCTGCTATAGAACCCGTTTCCGGTTGGAGTTCTGCTTTTATGACAAGTATATCATTATGCAAAGTTGACATCAAAGCCACATTGATATTCAACAAGTTATCTATGCTACTTCTCGTTT
>UMCO01127145.1_pt1 | contig 23350 bp, 20 predicted proteins | sample 1964251 | NCBI WGS metagenome assembly UMCO01 (sample SAMEA4835970, study PRJEB28245) | human gut metagenome | biome: gut microbiome; material: fecal sample | place: Denmark | collected 2008
GGTCGGCTTCCGTACTCGGCAGCCACTGGAACAGGCAACAGGGGTTGGAGTTGTTCAATGTTTCAAAGCAGATTGGAAGGTACTGCTTATGCCCCTCTTCATCGGCTTCGAGATAATTCAGTGTGTCGCTCTCTCCCCATGTTTCCTCGCCTATGGTCTTGTCCTGCCCGAATATCGGATAACTATCGCTCTTCTCATTGTTGGTGTTGTACTGCCCGTAATAGGTCAAATCATCATCCACAGATTTCGCAACAAAGAGGTCGCACGGCATACCGTCTATAGCCGAGCGGATGTCGTCCGTAATTCCGTGATCTTGTGCATACCTCTGTGCAGGAGTAAGAAGCCCCATTTCCTTTAGTCCGTCATGTATGAATTTAGCACCACCAGTGTTGGTAGTCATGGACGAATCGGAGAAATCGCACTTCGGGCACGCCAGTTTCGCACCGATAGAATTTTTACGCAGTTTGAAAAGATTCTTTTTACCCTCAGTGGTTATAGGATTGCTTTGGTTACCGTTTCCATCTATCTCACCATAGCTCAAACTTACAGTCTCACCCGGTGCTGTTTTCTGGAAGTAGAAACGAAGATTCTTCCTCGCATAGTTCACGGATGACGTTCCCTGTATTCTTGCATAAGCATTCTTCAGGATAAAATCCAAATTTCTATCCTCACCATTATAGAAACGAATTTCTCTCACCAATTTATTCGCCTTCTTGTTATTTAACTGCGCCAACGCATCCATAACATTAAGCGTATCGCTTTCGCTCGGTACCTCGCTTCCTACGCTACCTGTACCTATAAGCATCAGTATCGAATTCTTGCGTTTCGCCATCATTCCCATAAGTTTATCCATGCTCACGGTATCACCCTCACTTAACACCCTGTTATCCTCGTCAAGCGAACGTACCCCTTGTTCGTTCTCCGTATCTTCCAAGTGGTTGCGGTCTACTATGTAGTTATTCAAGACTTCATCCGAAGCCAAAGCCTTATCATAGATGCGGATACTCTTGATAAAAAGGTCTGCACCGTCCGAATTGAAACGTAATTGTTCCGTTATGTCGAAATTCACCTTATCCAACCATTTCGATGCGGCACTTTCCTCACCATTCACGTAAAAACCTATCAATCCTTTCTGCTCGTTAGCCTCTATATCCGGATAAAACACATAAGTTATCTTTATATTCGTACCCGGCTCGAATTTTGTACCTACACTATCTTCGTAACGGATTATCTCACCGCTATCCATTGCTTCGGTTACCACACCTGTAAGGAACTTGGCTTCTTCCGGTGTTACTACAAGACCGTAACGGTTTCCATTATTCAATTTGCCAAGACAGGTTATCAACTCCGCTTTCGTATCTGTTACGTTAGCTGTGCTGTATTCGATTTCAATCGTCATTCCAACTTCACGGATAGAGTAGCCTATAGGTTTATCAGCTTCGTTGAACGGATGATAACCGCCATCGGCCGTAAGTGTCATGGATGCACCGTTACTTAAAAGAAGCCTATCCTTATACCATCCGCTTCCTGCACCATTATTATTTACACTCCAAAGCACTTCCTCAAATTCCATATACTTGCTGCCACTCGTCCACGAAGCTGCATTATTTTCCGTATTACTTCTTCCGAAAGCATCAAACGCGCATACTGCATCGGGCGACAGAATAGCTTCTATATCCGGGTGGGATGAAGTGTTTACATCCAGTATTGCCTGTGCAGTTCCACAAGATAGTATATAACTTTGAGGCTCAACATTTACATTTGTCTTTCCATAGCTTCCTATCCCTCCCCTCGGCAACCTATCCTCTTTAACAAGCGTTTTTCCGCTTTCTATCCTCACCGTAGCGGTATTCGATTTTTGGTCATACGCTGCATAAGTAAAGTCCCATGCCGTAAACTGTTCAGCGTTCAATATCGGTTTTTTCCACTCCTTCTGAAAGCCTGTCGCCTTATGGACAAACATTGTTCCAACATATTCTTTCACCGTATCCCCGGCTTTCAGTAGCGTAATATAATACACCTCACTCATTACACCGGAATTTTCATGCAATGCGTATGCTTCCACTACGTTTACCCCCTCTATCATATCGGATAAAGGAACGGTTATATTCTTTGATTGAATACCGGAACCCGAAGAAAGACCGAGCGTATAAGGTGCTCCTCCGTTCAAGCGATAATGGATATTCTTCTCACCGGTAGTACCCTTAACCGTGAAAGGAATATTCACATCATTTTTATATCCCCCGTCAGCCAGTCCGTTACCTACCGAATAAGTGGTGCTTAATTCCATAGCCACCATCGTTACCCTTGCCGCCGATGTTTTCATAAGGCTTTCTCCGTTATAGGTAGCCTGCGCTTCTACCTGTACTGTATAGGCTGTTGCATCTTTCAGATAAGGAGAAGCGTCAAAAGTATAAGTTTGTCCGGCTACCACTCCCACAAATTCCGCTTTCTGAAATTCAGAAAGCACAGTAGAACCTCTCTTTATAATCACTCTTGCCTTCAGATCAGAGTAACCATCTACATCACTTCCTCCGGCAGTAGCAACACCCACCGAGTATTTCACTGTAAATCCACTTCCTAAAGCAAGATATTGTGATGGTGGAAGAATGGAGCCGGATGTATCAGTAAGGTCAATGCTTACCACCACCTTATCATCATCCGTATATTTCGAAAAACGCACCTCTTTGGTTTCCTCACCGCCTTCCTTGGCTTTTTGCGTCACGGTCATTACATACTGCGTGCCATCCTCACTATCTGTCACGTCGATATCCGTTACCGTTCCCACCATTGCATCGAACACCGTTCCGGATGTAGGAGGTTTCGTCTCTCCGCTCACCAGTTCCTCGGTAGGGGTACGGTTTGACAGTTCCTTCTTCAGGAACGCTTCGATGTCATCGCCTGCATAGGCATGATATGTACCGTCAGGTTGTTTTTGGTTCCATGGTGTTTCAAGATTCATCGGATGCTCGGAAGCATCAATAATACCGCTTATTTTTCTTTTTGCCATAATATTATCTCTTTTATATTATCAAAATTATTCGTTAATTGTTGCTACCGTTCCATGCGTCCGCTCCGTTCCATGGCTCATCACCTTTCCAATAACCAATTCCAAAGCAACTGCTTATGGCAGACCATACTAGCCTTGCCCCAACATAAACAGCCGATAGAGCACGTTTTCCCACGTATACAGCCGTTATTTCCTTTCCATGTATGCTTATCATATTTAATCCTCCTCGTAGATAAGGTACAATATATTATCATCCTTTTCAGGTAATGCCTCAAAATCATCCTCACTTATAGGCTCATGACGATATGCCAATACCTTTAAATCGCCAGCATCAAGCACATACAAAGAAGTGCCTTGCATATACAGCTTATCCGCAAGCGGTATGCCGTTCTTTTGGAACATAGCAGATGACGGTATGCCATCGGATTCCCAATCACCATGCAGTGAACCTTCTACTCTGTAGGCAAACCTTTTCGCATTCCTTACCCATACGATTTCCCCACCCGGCACGGTACTTTTATCCGCCTTAATCTCTCCTTCCTCAATAATACCGGAGAAACGAGCCGTAGCTCCCTGTAAGGATGCTGTCGTGGTATTCTCCACTAATTCTACAGCATCTTCGGCCTTGGCTGCTGCATCGTTTGCGTCTTTGGTAGCATCAATAGCATCTTGCGTCTTGTCTTCCAATCCGGCAATGGATTCTTCCGCCTCTTTTGCTGCTGCATTTGCACGGGTAGCCGCATCATTCGCGACCTTACTTATCAGTTCAAAAGGAACATTTACCAGTTTATCCCCTTTCTGGCCGGGAAGTGATTTCACTCCGGTAAGCGAGGTTACAGTCTCCATATCCTCCACACCGGTAGAAGATTGGAGTATACGGTCCAATACCTCCTGAACAATCTGTTCGATATTTATTCCTTCTGCCATAAGCCTATTTTTCTATTAGTTTTACAACTTGCGAATAGCAACCAGGAGTAAGACCGGAAACTGCTTCTTTTATTATTACAGCATCTTCCGCCGTTATATCAATTTCCCCTTCTGCATCCATTATCTGCATACACAAGCGATACGCCCGTAACTTTTTATCAGTATCTGTCTGCTGGTTACCACTCGGACGAATGCTCGTCCCATTAAATAGGCATTGCGCTACAATATGACCAACAATTTGCGGCTCATTATTTATCCGCAACGGCTGGCCGTCAAAATCCTTGAAATAGTCATTAAGATTCACTTTCATATCCTTAAACTTTTAAATATATGTCATCTTTACAACAATACCATTAACAACCTCAAGGGTATATTTATAAGTTGCAAAATCAATCTTTGCAGTCCACTGGAAGGTACCAGAAACACCCTTCCGGTAACTGTAGGTTCCATCGCTGGCCAGACTCCATCCCGTACCGTAATTATTCGACAGGATATCGTTACAATACACCGACCCGTTCACATGTACACCACCATCAAAATAGCCGGCATAAGTATTGGCACTGATAGGATAGTTCTGTCCAGAAGACTTGCTGGAAGCATAAATGGCAGCCCCGCCAGAATTGGAACCTACGGTCTTTACCCCAAATTTTCCCTGTGTAGCCGCATTAAAAGACACGTCCACAATGCCTTCCATATCTGACTGCGACACACCGAGTTTCAGGCTGCGCGAGTCATTGCCTAAGTAATCTCTTGCTTTCCAGTATAATCTTCCGGATTCAATAGTAAAACCACCGATTTTACCTTCGTAGGCATATACCGTTCCATAAATTTTAGCATTACGTGTTTCAATACTTCCGTCAGGCAATATTTTAAAATTATTATTCGCTGTTACCAGTCCTTCTAAAGTGATGTAATCTCCCTTTATCTTGACACCTTCAACGCTGGCGCCTATGAGGGATTTAAGATTTCCGTCACTGTCAATAGCAAACATTCCAGCCATATCACTCTTCGTAATCAATCCCGCTCCAGAAACAAGATTCCCTTTTCCATCAAAAAGGCCGGAAGCCAACAAGTTCATATCAGCCTTGGTCACTATTTGGGAAGATTCAAGAATGTTACCATCCTTGTCAAAATTACTGGCTGCTATTTTCACCAGAAGATCACTTTGTTCAAACAGTGTCCGATATTTGTAGGTAAGTGCATCCACTTTATTTGTGGAGAATACCAACAAAGAAATATAAATGACACCTGTGAAAGAAAGCTTGAAATCGCCTGTACCATTCCACAATCCATCAAGCGTAAACATCCTCTCGGTATTGGATACTGGAAGTTCTTCCTCATATCCGAACATGGCAAAATCTTCAAATCCGGTTTTATCGGCATTAACAAACTCAATCTTCAAACTACCTGCTTTGATTACACGATATGTAAAAGACAAATACACAACTCCTGGTACTTTCAGCCCCTCACTATTGGTTTGCTTATATTCTGGCACTAAGCGAAAATCTTCCAACCGTTGCATAATGTAACTGTTTCGGATATATGCGTATGGTATCTTTCCGTCTGTGCGTATTTCAGCATGACCTCCCGGTTTTGTCGACAAAGGACCATTATTCGCCCATATCCACTTTCCACCCAATGTCAGCAAAGTTGCATTCTTCCCTGTTGTCCATTTCTCCATACCGTTAGCGAAAGAAGTGTTATCAAAATAACTCTGCTCCTCACGTATTTCTTGGCGCAAGCCTTCTACCGCTGAATGTATTTTCCCCTCTGTAATCTCAAAGCGTGTCAATATATCCTCACCGGTCATTAAGACAAATGTACCTTTCAAATATACGTTATCGCCATAAAGCCCATTTCCTTTAGGTTGTTTGTCGGCGGGAAAGGAACTATCTTTAATACCATCCAAATTACCGAAACGACAGCGCAAACATCCGTTGAAGTTCTTGGCTTTTACTCCGTCCAAAATATCAATACGAGGCTGTCCGTCTTCTGTAGCCGATATACTGATAAGATTCTGACGTAACTTATTCTCTGTATTACCCATCAATACACACTCATCGCCTACAGTTGGGGCTACACCACCAAATTCGGAAACAGGTACTGTAACGCCGTTTACATCGGCCGAAGCAATTTCCACCCAATAAGCCTTGCGAGACGCACCACTAGTAACAGCGCAACGCATCAAGTCATGGACCATAAAATCACATTCCTGCTCAAAAAGGATGCGGTAGTTATTACCTTGGCGAATAACATCCTTTATTTTTCCGTTAGCTGCAGAAACGATAAACTGACCGCCTATGCTACGCACTTTCTGTATTAGTAGTTCAAGGGCTACCAATGATTGCCGGATGGTAGCTTTATCTATAGTGAGATGACTTAATCCGGTAAGTTGGTCTATCCATATCTGCCAGCCTTCACCAATCAATCCATCTACAAACTTGGTACTGCGAAGCAGCTCCCGAATAACAGCAGTCAGAAATTCAGCATTCCCTAAATCATCAATATTGGCTCCTGATTTACCTTGAACGAAATCTCCAAGTTTTATACCTTTTAAAAATGTTATTAACCCCGCTGCTGTATCGTTTAACTTTTTGCTTACTGCATTGTCCGCTATTTCCTTCAACGTACGAAGCGATGAGAGTACATTCTTATCTGTAAAAGGTCTTTCATCATACTTTTCCAGAACCGTAACACTACCATTTCCACCACCGCCGTTTATAGTGGCCTGCATAGAACTTATCTGTCCTTCTATCTTATCTTCCCATTTCTCTGTCAGATAGTTTGATACGACACACGACAGCTTTCCGGTTTTCAGATTCTTTTCTGTGGAAACAATACGAATGATTCTACTGATATTACGAGACGGTATGCTTACAGTTATCAAATCCCCACACTCTAAGCCACCTTTTTCCCTCATATAACGATAATCCACATCAAGAGTAAACTTTACCCTTTTTTGCGAATTAAAAGCAAGCCAATCCGTAGCTTTCTCACGCAACTTTGATATTGCAGCTTGCTTGTATGCCTCTCCGAGACGAATACCGGTAAAATTAAACTCCTCACCACCTTTCAAATGTTTGGCCGTTGATGGGATAAGAGGTCTGCTTTGGGTTTCCGGATCAATGGGAGCCAATTCATCTTCTTGGTAGATTAGGGTTATTTTCTTATTAGAATTATCCCACTTAAATTCAAAGGATTTTCCCATTAAATCTCCAGTGAGAAAATTAATACGCGCATCATCGCCAATAGCCAATTCGTCGATATTAAAATCAATATCACGGCATATAAACTCACGATAATTCTCCCCCGTAGGATTCTCAACAAAACCAGTAAAAGAGGGATGAATATCATCAAAGACAATCTTTTTCTCAACTGCCCGATTGGTCTCTGAAAAGTTTTCCAAATACTTTTCGGGCAACATCAAACGTCCTTCTTCATCGCCTTCCCCTGGAGCCATATTCTTTGTTCCACCAACTGGATATACACGGGTAGTAACATCACCACTATCCACGTTACTTTGCTCTACCTCATACAATCCGCCACCTTGCCCTTGTGTAAATGTCAGATTTCTTTCATTTTCAATGCGTGATACATAATTTATCGTATGGTCATGTACATAATACTCATAGCCATACGCCGAAGCCAACTCTGATAATAAACTACGGCAATCTATCCCGTCAAAAGACAATGTCATATATTCTGTATCAGGAATATTGCCAAGCTGCCACCCCGTATCTACCCCTAAAGGATTGTCATTTGTCTTGTTGACATTCCATATCAACAATTCCAACCAATCCCTCAATTTTCCCGTAAGAGTAACGCGGACGCTTTTGGTTATCTTATTGGTGAGAATCTTATCTATTAAAGTATATTCCGGTGCTTCAAATAAGTATGTTGTAGTATGATTCACAGAACTTTTATCGGCAAATTCAGATGCACGATTAATTTTATATTTTATTCCGCCAACCCTTATAAAATCCCCCTCTTGAATATCAGGAATGGTATCAGTTACCACAGTTACCGATACTTCATTCTTATTCATTATGCCATTAGCCAATATAGCATCATCAGATGCAATACTGGCTACCTTGGTATCAATTCCAGAAACTACGCGATATACCTCTAAGATGTCAATCATTGCTGCATTACTCTACATTTTAAATCGAATTCCAATACATGCTTAGTCCGCACTGTAACGGTTATTCCATCTTTAAAATATATTCTCATGCGCTCATTATCTTTCAGAGTCAAATTTCTAAGACCAGGACTAATACACAAAGCTGAAAACCTGCTCATGCTTGAGTATAACCTTTCCAAGCTGCTCCCCAGCATAGTACACTTTAATGTCAATGTGGTAGGCTCACGATATTTATTTTGCATATATGGCAAAGTCGTACCTATCTCTATCCGCTTTCCAATAGCCTCAACACCAGAACGAGAAGATACATAAATCCCAAAATCAGCACTTAAAGAATAGCCATCCATTACGTAGTTATTCCCACCTGACGGATTAATGTCTATTTCTGCCGGAATATAGCTTTGTTGCCAAAATTTTACTTGCACAATAGCCATATTCAAAGTAACATATTCTTCTACAGAAATCTCATCCTTACAGATAACATTAAAGCTACCAAATCTAGTCGATAAACGCCTGCATGAAATACAAGCCTTCTTTAGCTTATCTAATTGGGATTTTACATTTTCAGAGCGAACCACCAAAGATAGAAGTAAAGTCCGGCCATCCAGTTCAATATCTTCTGCATCAACAAACGGTTCAATACCGGTTCCCCAATTATATTCCGTTATTCCTTTACGCTTAGGAAGGTCAAATACTCCTGATATGGCAATACAATCTTTTGTCTGACCTACATAGGGAAAAGTATCGTAAGAAGATATATCTATATTGTCAAGTTTATAACTCATAAGTGGCTCCTTTCCGAACTATTAAATCAGCTCCCGTACAAGTTGCATTGCCATATAGATAAACCGTAACATGAGCACCACTACATTCATCTACGATTATATCTGCATTATCCAAAGCATCTATAATCAAGCGTGCCCCATTGGAAGCCCGAAGATTCAGCTTTGTACTATCAGCAGCCCATATTCGGCACATCATGCGTTCTGTTATTTCCACTACGGCATAACATTCCCCCACAAAGGCTACTTCCTTTTGATTTTTCACATTTACTGTTTCATCGGCATATAATCCTTGTCCGTGCATCATATCTCCAAAATTAGAGCGAATAAATGCACTCGATGGGGTATGTCTTGAAAGACAAAACTTAATATTATCAAAGAAACATCTAATCATCTCTGCCTTGGATTTTGTTTCAGCCAACTCTTGAAGCCCTTCATCGCAGGCTCCGGCAGCACCTGCCAATAATGCAATTCGTTCTTTCAGTTCCATACTATCCTCTCCCATTATAGTTTTTAGTGTTTTTTCTTATTTCATCAAGCTTTGTTTCCAATGATTTGATACCCGTTTTCAGTTCTTCAACAAGAGTTCCGGTATTATCTGCCGTTGCTTTTGTATTATTGTTTATTCCAATAATCTGCACATAAATATTAGCTATATTGGCAAGCTGCGTCCGGCATTCTATAAAATGCTCATGGCTCAAATTAAGCAAAGAACGTATATCTAAAGCAGACATATTCCATAGACCTACAAGCTGGGAAGCGGTGCCCTCAGTTACCGCAGCCTGCAGCTCACCAGTAACGCCATTCTCCATTTCATCTTCAACTTCGCTATTTACAAGTCCCAACTTCTTCAACAATTCCTGATAACGCCCCAACTGTCCCAATATCTGATCTTTTCCCTGCTGACCCGCTGCAACAATTTGGTCTATTTCCCAGTTGGTAAGTTCAAAACCGCCGGCACTGTTTTCATTAAAAGCATCTGCCATTTTTTGAAACATACCGGACATCGATTTTTGGATTACAAAAACGTCCAGTTGCTTAGATATGACATTCTTCATCAAGTCATTTATCTTTTCTTGTATAGCTTCTTTGCCGTTATCAAGACCATTACATAATCCGTCGACAATACTCGAAGCCATATCATTGGAAAATGAATACAAATCAGTCGTTGATAATTCATCTATAATTCCCTGTCTGAGTTCTTCTATCTTATCCCTATAATCCTCTATTTGGCTTTCCCAATCAGCAATCTTCCCGTCGTCACGTTTTTTGGACCTTTTGCTTTGCTCTGCAGCTATCATACCCTCAGTTTCCGCTATCTTTTGATACAAGTTATTTACCTGCTCTATCTGCTTGCTATATTTCTCACTGCCGATAGCTTTGGCTGTTTCACGTTCCAACTGCCGGTATTGCTTTTCCAAGTTTTTCACATTCTCTTGATGCTGTTTAATTTCCCGATTAGCCTTACGACTTCTTCGGTCAAAGACATCAAATGCAGAAGATATAAGCCCAACGGCACCTGAAATCATAGCAGCCGGATTCATGGAAGCAATACCGCCAGCCAGTTCACCTGCCGACCCAACCATATTGGATATACTTCCAAGTAACTTTTGGGTTTCTTCATCCCCAGCCAATCCCATGTTCTTTAAACCGCCTATGACTGAATCAAAACATTCGTTCACCATTCCAAGCACTTCGGAAGTATCACCAAATATTTCTTTTAAGGATGCTTTCTTTTTAGTCTTATCAGCCTCTTTCTGATATTCTTTTATATGAGTAACCAAGCTACGGAACGGGTTACGGGATTTGATTTCATTCTCCGCATCTTTCAGCTTCTCCAAGACCTTATCCAGGTTAATAGGGTCCAGCTTTAAATCCTTAGCTTTCGACTTGATTATCTGAATAAGATTTTCTATTTCGGAAATGGTAAGGTTATCCAAATCACCGAACAATTTTACCCATTCATCCGACTGCATCAACATCTGTGCATTTAACTCATTCAAGGCTTTTTCTTTGCCTTTGGTTAGTTTATCTACCAATTCCTCATTTCCTGCTGCTTGAGCAATCTTTTCATCCCATTCTTTGGTTATAGTGTATTCTCGGCTCTTATAATCATCAAGTTGGGCAATAAGAGCATCGTATTTTTCCTTGAGTATTTTTTCTTCATTCATCAGATTCTTAACTTGAGCTTCAGAATACATATTACTCAATAAATCGCGCTGCTCTTGTGGTAACTGCTCTATGGATGTAGTTGTAGGCTTGAAAACTCCCTTTTCATTATTCTTCTTGCCTTTATTCCTTTCCTCCCATTGTTTTTTTTCGATTTCTTGTTGAGCCTTTATCAAAGCTTCTCCATGTTCTTTTATCGAAAACAACTCTTTCTGAAAATCCAAACGGCGCTGGGCTTGATACTTTTCTTCCCCTTCTTCCATTGCATCGATTCTCATCTGTTGCAAATCCATTGAGAATTGTTCAAACAGTTTTCCCTGTTCTTTTTTTGCATTCTCAATATCGCCTTTATAATCTTTTTTATCCGGTTCTGTATTAACTACAGTTGTGCCGGTTGTCGTAGTAGTCGTAGTGGTTGTACCAGTATTGACAGAAGTCAGACCTTTGATAAACGGAGCAAATCTCTTTTTTGCTTGATAGATATTATATTCAGTCGAATAAACGCTTCTGATATATTCATCCAAAGCATCCACAACCTCATCACTTAACTGCCTATTACCACTGGCAATACCTTTCAGTAGTTCTCTTTGTGTATCATACAAAACTTTCATGTTTCCCGTTCCAGCTCGTTGAGCTTCTGTCACCTTATCTACAATATTCTGAACAGTTAGCTCTACCAATCCATCGTTGTTTGAATATTGTGAAAGCCCCTTACGCAATTTATCCAACTCATCAGCCTGCTTCTTTACTCCAGATGTAGCGATTTCATCGGTAGCTTGGTTTTGTATCTGTAAGGCAATCTTTTCTTTCAATGAAGCATTTATACGGTCATAAGCACTCTTAATTTCTTCTGCAGAGGATTTTTCAGTAAGCATATTACTAAGATAACTTCCATACTGTCCGTTTATCAGGTTTATCACTTTCCTTCTCTCTTCTGTCCCTTCCTTAGCGCGAGCCAATGCCGAAAATACATCATCCAATGCTCTTTTCTCTTTCAACTGTAACGCTATGCACTCGTTATAAGACTCATTTAATTTCCTATTTGCCTTCTCTGCTTCACTAACGTATGTTATATGCTTATATATGGCATATCCCAAAGCAGTTATAGCTGTTGCAATAAGCACATAAGGACTTTTAGCCATTATAGCATTCAATGCTTTTGTTTTCATGGCAAGTATTTCCTTTGCCTTGCTGACTATATTAAGCCAGTTTGCTTGAAGTTGCATCGATAGGGTCCACCCTTTAGCCAATCCCTGTTGATACAACTCTGCTTGCGCAGCGAGCAATACCGCAACACGATAACTTCCCCACGCCGTAGCACCTACTACCAACAAATCTTGCAAGGTAGATAATGTGTTTACCAAATCCCCATTAGAAAACGCATTATTAAAACTTTCAGCAATATCGGCAACTTGCTTCATTATTTCCTCGCCCATCGGCCGGAGTGCCGCAGTTATATTATTACGAAGAAGTACCAACTGATTTTCAGTACTATCATTCATCTTTTTAAAAGCAGTTTCCGCAGCTCCAGCGGAATTTCCCAACTCCGCCAAATCCTTAGAAGCTCCCTTGGCATTCTTTCCGGTAAGAGCCAATGCAGCTTGCAATGCTTCATCAGTACCAAGCAACTCTTTCATCTTGGTTGCAGAACCATCAGCTTTATCGTAAATCAACTGTAATGCTTCTTGGAATGTACGGCCTTGGAAAGCTGCATCTCCGAGTTGGTTAGCTGTACCAAGTATAGCAGCACGTATCTTTGTCATGGCTTCCGATGTCGGTACACCTTGCTTAGTTATAGTAGCCACAGCAGCCAGTACATCATCAAGGCTTATGCCAAATGAAGCAGCAATCGGTGCTGCTTGGGCAATGCTTGTGCCAAGTTCCCCAAACGTGGTCTTACCTAAACGAACCGTAGTAAATAGCTTATCGGACACGGATTTTGCTTTATCTGCCTGCATACCGTAAGCATTCAAGATAGTAGTAATGGCATCAGCAGCCGTTGCAGTTTCAGTCAGACCGCCGGTAGCCGCCTTAGCGGACACCTCTAAAATTTCCATACCATTTGCTCCATCATGGCCGGCAGACACGATTTGATACAATGCTTTAGCCGCTTCATCACCGGCAATAGGAATATCACGAATCATATCCATAACACGATTCATGTATTCTGTCAAACTACCGTCTACTTCTTTAGAAAGAGTAGCAACTTCAAGCATGGCTTTCTGAAAACGTTTTTCAAAATCGTATGATTCTTTAGCCGCACGAGCAAAGGCTATCCCTGCACTGATACCGATACCTCCGAACACATCAAACGATGTAATTTCATCAGCCATCGCCTTTATTATACCAATAGCTTCCCGACGACTCTTATAAAGTCCGGTATTATCTATGCCTGTAGCAAAATATAATGCACCATCTTTATTCTGAATACCCATAATTCATTTATTTTTAAAATATAAGAAAGCCCCATATCTTCACAGACACGGGGCATCAACCTCTAAAAACAAGACATGAAACAATGTTTCAACATTGTAATATATAAAAACAGGCATTATTTCGCTTTTGCGCCTTCAATATCATAGTACCTCTTCATCCGAATTGTTTTTGTCGGATCATCAAAACTTGGTAACTCAACCCATTCATAATCCACACCTTCGGTTTCTCCATCTTCATCAACTGTCCGGTTTCTTTCTTTCATCACAGAAGCATATTCCTGCATCATTATTTCAATCAAGGAATAACTGCTTTCCATTGTTTCCATATAAGTCAATCCTAACGAATCATGCACTATAACTAAGAATCTTGCTTGACTGTATCCTGCCAACTTTGCAGATTCTTCTGAGCGGCTATTATCTCCGTCTCTCCCAATGGGCTCACGTTCTGAAGCATCGTGATAGAGTCGCAAAAAGGGAAGTAACCTATTCTAAAGAATATGGCATTGAGAAGTATTCGTATATCTTCCCATGTGGAATTATCTATAAGAACATTGCGAAACCATGCCGGTGGCTCCGACGGCTTATTATGAATGCCCAAACATACAATATCAAGAAGCAGCTCTCCATACTTATCCATCATAACCGGGAAATCACTAGTCGGCTCATCAGGCTTGACAATCATCTTATCAAGGTCTGCCGGTTCTATTTCAAGCAAAAGAGGTCGCAACTTAAACCATGTCCTAACCGTTATCGGACGTATGACTATACTATCCCCGACTTCCTTTCCTGCCGGAATAGATTTTCTCTCGCTAAAATCAAATGGTATCTTGACTGGTTGCTCCGTTATGGAAGCCGACTCCAATTTAAACAAATTCTTTATGCTCATAAATTTATCCAAAGGGGCTATCCCGTTGTACTTCCGGGAAAACTCCATAATATTCGCGACTATTATAGAATTGTTTCGCCCCTATCCATCAAAAGTTTGTTTCTATAGGCGGACTCGAACCGCCGACCTCATTATACAATGCGCTCTGCCGACTGAGCTATATAGAACCATAGTTATTACTTGGATGCGGTTTTGGCCGCCTTAGTTTTAGGCGCCGCATCAGTAACTTCACGCATAAAGGCAGTTTTGGTTTCCCCTTTTTCTGTAATTGCTGCCTGTACGTACACACGAACCAATAACAACTCTGCTTGTTCTGCGCCCGGAGCCTGTGAAATCTTAGCTGCTATCTTACCATTGACAACAGTATAAACTACTTTCTTTCCTTTTTTGGGCAATGTTTCGCATTGGAATGTCTTATTGATTGACGGAATATCCGTAGGCTTATTCCAAACATCCTTTGGAGATAATTCTTCCCCTTTGTCAACGGTTCCACCGGCAAGCAATGCTATTGTATCATTACTTGGAGTAGGAATAGAGAACTCAATATAATCAGTGGTATCTTTTACAAATTCCACATATAAGGGTTCGGTACTGCCTTCAATGTCTATCTTCACTTCCTTAGGGTCTGCAAAGTTGAAAGCAACACTACTTTTGGTGGGTAAGGGAAGTGTGGTAAAATCCGTTCCCGGCACTCCATCACCAACATCTGCAATTCTAATCGCGCCTACGCCCATAGCAATAGGCCTTACCGTTTTTGTTTCTGCCATAATCAATTATCCACTTTTACATTAAATCGAATATTAGTACACATAAATCCCTCTTTTAAATCCGGTATCGGAATACTTAGGAAATCCTCTATTTCTCTACAATTGCCATCATCACTATTTATCGAAGCAAGAGCCTTACGCACCATACGTTTTAACTCTTTCATACGTTGACGCTGATACATTCCATTATGTTTCAAAGGAACAAACACATTCACATTTACAGGGATTTTATTAATGAAATCCAACTCCGTTAATGATAGATGATTAATTACGATATGTTCATCCTTAACACCGGCCTCAGATTTGTCTTTATATATGGCAATTCCAGTACCGGCAGTTTCTATCGCTTCATATACGAAATCTATTACATCAAATTCATCCATAAACTAGATTTTTTCAAATACCTTAATCAATGCCTTACGCAAATACTCCTGACATTGAATATATCCCGTAGTAGCCACATCTTTTCCCTTGGCTTCAACATGAACCGCATATTCCATACCGGCAACACCAATCAGTACGTAACTGCCTTGATAAGCCAAAGAAATGTCTTCGGCTAACTGTCTGGCCTTGGAAATACCAGTATCACCGTCATTCCCTTTACCGCTTTTCTCAAAGTTTTCAGAAACGGTTTCTCCATCCATAGCTATTATATAGCCTACAGAAGAACGAAGATTACCTGTGCGGTCTGTATAGTTACCCGATTTACGAGCCACTTCTACAAATTTTTCTCCGGCAGCAGAAAGTAATTTAAAAATCCTTTCTTCTGCTCGTTCTTGGAATTTGTCAAACCAACGGTCTATATCCGCATCCGAAAACAAAGGCGTCAGTCCTAATTTCATACATTTATAATTGAATGGGATTGATACGGTTCCCAGCAAATTATATCCACATCAACATTAAGAGAAGGAACTTGTAAACGCAAATATTTAACATCAATATCAGGACGGACTTTAGTATAGAAATAGCCATGTACTTGCTTTTCGTCGCCAAGGCTGTTTTTCTTCATAACTATACGCCCATCACCTACGGAATCATATCTTCCCTTTACTGACAGAGTTTTTGTTTCTCCATCAACCCACTCACCATTGACTAATTTTCCGCCAATTTCATAAGTTATCAAGGCAGTATGAGGATATCTGGTTACCATGCGTTCCTTGCCCTTCCCCTAATAATGATTTTCTTTCCTAATTTGGCAGCCTTTTCAGGCTCCCCGTTCTCAATATATAACTGCTTTGCAGTCTGTATATAGTAAGAGCGGGGATGAGAGACAGATAACTTGTTTTCCGTGAAATCCGGAGAATTTATCAGCATGGCATACGTATCAGCGACACATAGACCAACTTGCTTTATATTATCAGTAGTACATTGTTCTTCGGGATTAATACCACGCTTTACAAATACTACCTTTTCCAAGAAGCCTTCCATATCTCCAATAGAGGGATATTCCAGTATCGTTTCTCTGATTGTTGCCATAACTGTATTATTCTTCGTCACCCGGTTCTAAGTTTTCATCCTCCACTTCCTGACCCAAGAACTTAGCAGGAATATTATCCGTACCTTCTGTTGCTTCGTCAGAAGGCCATTCCTTACCATCAGCCTGCAAGATATACATAGCTTCTGGGTCATTAACTACAGGAATTGCATTAGCTTCAGCCTTGGTCCACTCCTTGAACGGCTCTTCAGTAGAGAATTTTGTAACCAAGATAAAGTCTTTCTTTACCATGATTGCTTTCTTCCTCAAAGACTCCGAATTTTCAGCCATAATAGGACCGTGCTGGATATTACCAACATTCAAATCCTCAAGGAAGCAGATACGGCGCTTCTTCCATGGGCAAACAGTAGTACGTTTGTGGTTTGCATCTTCAATGCGCACAGCCGGATTGATAGTGATAATCTGTGCCGGATTCTCCTGTTCTGCCAAGTACTCGTTGATAACTTTCTTTGTAACAACAACCTTGGAGGTCTGATTAATCCAACCTTTAATTTTATCAATGGTAGCTTTCTGTTTCTTCAAAAGAGTAAAGTCAGAAGTAAGCATAACAATGTAGCGGATATTCACACCTTTAGCAGATGCAGCAGTCAATACATTTTCAATGTCTTGCAAACCATTAGCAGTACTTGAAGATGCCCAATCGGCAGATGATTTCATCTTATTTGAAGCCGGCATACCACAACCTACAAACTCTGTTGTTACAATACCGTTATTATTTTTCGCAGACAGGTTAAATCCTGCACGGCTCATATACTGCATAGCCCACCACTCCATACGGCCACGCACTGCATTATACACAAAATCCTGATCTTTGAAAGAAAGATTTAGCAACTCCATTTGCTCTGCATCTCCTTGCGCATCACGTTCCAGATTCTTATATTCCTGATAGTCGCTTTCGTTCATGCCACGCTTTACGGCTGTTTTTGGAATATCACCGGACATTTTGCTGATTACTTCCCGCGTCTTCTCCGGAGCGGAAGAATCAAAAGAAACGACATCGGCAATTACCGGAGCACCTTTCTCTCCAACCAATGTTTCCCATTTCAAGCTTGTAACTCTTTTGGGAGTAAAGAAATTAGGGTAATACATTGGTTTTACATGGCGCGAGTTTAAACGGGCACTCATGTTTTTCTTGTTTACTTGTTTAATTAAACTTCTTTCCATAAATCAATTATGATTTCTTGTTTACGAATCTGATTAACGGCATCAAAGCCTTCAAGCCTGCATCAATAGGGAAGGGCATATTACCTTCACTAATGGTTCCACGTACCATTAAGCCGCATGATTGGTTAGCAACAGTCAAATCAACTTTTGACAAGGTTATCACCAACTCAGATGAACTTGTAACAAGGGTTGCCTTTCCTGCCGTAGTCTTCTCTTTTACCCCGACCAATACTTGACCTACCTTTGCTGCGCCAATTTTGGCTTCAAGAGTAATAATATCATATCCGGCATTACTCTTGTCTATGGCTGTAATCTTATCGGATGCACCTTTCAAGTCTCCTCCAATAGTAACAAAATCCCCAACAGCAAACAGATGGCTTTTATTGACTTTTACAGTTGTTCCCTCCGCTTCCAAGGCTTCTGTAACCAAAGCAGTCTTGATTACATGATACCCTCCATTTTCATCTTTGCCGACAACACAATATGGCGGCAATTCATCCAATGGCATACCATCAAAAATCGCAGTTCTTAAATCAGCGCGAACAATGGTACCGCCACCGACAACATCCTCGAGCATTTTTATGACCGCAGGATGGTACTGAAATTCTTTTTCTTTCTTAAAAAACATAGCTACAATGGATTAATTATTAATCAATACCGAGACTGGCAACCCCGTTGGAATCCCCAGTACCCTCATCTTTATTCATGATTTCCAACCATTCCTTTTCTGTCCGGTCTTTTGGCTGGGCTACATACGGACGATAATTGCCTGCTTCCACTTCATCTGATATTGCGCTTTGGCGAATTTCCTTATATTCTTCTTGAAACTCCTTAATTTGGTCTTCTACAGATGTTTCGGAATTTACATCAATACGCTTAAACCATTTTTCCGGCAACTTGGCTGTATCAAACAATGCCTTAGCAGACGCGTTTTTGCCGGAATCGGAAACGGTTTTTGTTAAGGTGGAAATATTATCCGTTAAGGTCTGGATTTGCTTTTGCTGGGCTTGAAGCATCTTTTTGAAAGCAGGCGGAAGATCATCCAAATCATCATCTACATCATCGTCATCGTCGTCATCGTCGTCAACGACCGTTTTGTTTTTCTTCCCTTTTTTGCCCTTTCCCTCTATAGGCTTGCCATCTTTCAGACCATGCTTCTTTTCATATTCAGCAATAGCATTATTGGCAACATTCTGATTGTTCTGCTCGCTTGCTTCCAAATCCGGAAGAATGTTATCCTTAAAAAGAGAGACATAGTTTTCCAGATTTTCCTCGCTCTCAACATTAAATAAGGCTTTTACCTTTGCAGCATATTTCTCTGGAATAGCAGCTTTCTTTAAAGCTTTTTTAATTGCAACTAAAATTTCCATAGTCTTTTTGCTTTAAAATATATTGGAGCAGGATTTTTACCATAAAAAAAGGCTACCCGCACCCGGATAGCCTATATTCAAATAAACTTTAAATACTAATCTTCATCGTCTTTATCATATCCACACATGGCATCAGCTTCCGCCTGCCAGCGGTCAAACATAAAGTAATACTTTTTATATCCCTCTTCCTTTTCCTCCATGCTTAACCTTGCCCAACTTACGGAAGCCATCATTGCTTTGTTATTCTCATCATACTTTCCTGCTTCGTAATTTCTGAGAATTCTTTCCGATCTTTCTTTCCAATACTGGCGAAGCTCATCTGTAACTTCCGGTACTTTAACTTTATCTGTCATAATTCTTTCAATTCAATATTAATCTCATCTTCCAACTCCAATATTGAGACAACCTCAAATCTTGTATCAGTTGTAAAGAGAACCTCGTATTGGTTCATCTCTACAAATTTACCGTTAAATTCCGAGATTTTCGATATATCCTTTCCATTTTTACCCTGAATCGTAAAAACTATGCTTACTTCATTTCTTTTCAAAGGACGATAACTCGCAAACATATCAGCTATTTCCGGAGATTTGCTACATGATGTAAATATCTTGTGGGAAACCTCTTTTTTATCCTTATACAAAGCTTCGTATTCCTTTCGCTTTATTATAGTACCACGATACGTAATGCCTTTAAATGTTGGCAACAAATTCAACCCTTCACGAATTAATGTTGCGGCAGCTTTATTAAACTCGCTAAGGTTCTCATTATACAACTGCTTATTTAATTGTCGATAGTTGCCTCCGGCTTTAGTATAATGATGTATAGCGGCCAACCTTGTATTAGAAATATTCGGATATTCCTTTGAAAGAAAATCAATAGCACGCTGCATCGATACAGATGTGCTTCTTGTGCGGGTAAACTTCTTTTCTTCCAATGTATAAATATTGGTTTTCAACTCTCCAAAGGACTGCCGGTTATCACGAATAAAATAGGGTTCATTGCTCCATCCTTTAGCCCTTTCAAGGTTCTTGTTTACCCAAGCTTTAGCCGATTGAGGTATATCTTTCACAACAAGTTCTTCTGGTATCGTATCATTTACCAAATACTCGGCCAAATCTTCCGGTTCCATAACTATTGGAGTCGCATAACAAATGCAAAATGGATGAAACCCTGTGAATTTAAATGTTTTCGGATATTTGCCAACCATCGAATCACAAAGTGCACACGGTCCTCGATTACTATCAGACCGTCTTATCTCTATGCCCAAAACAAAGTCCTGACTATTCCATCGTTCATAATCTGCTGCACGATAAGCCATATTGGTTGTCGTAGAGGATAATCGCAATGCGTTCATGCTTGCACTACGGTACACACCTTGGCCCGGATGATAATTCTTCATAGGCTGAGATAAAATCAGTTTCCCATTTGCATCACGCACACGCCTAAAACGTTTGTCCGGCTCTTTAAGAAGTTGGCGCACATCCCGGCCTATCTGCCCGGCATTACGGCCTACCGATACTCCGGATGCAAGATAATACTCCAGTTGCTCTTTTGCCAGCTCCGCAATATTCCACACACGGTCAGATAAGGCATTTCCCCTAATATCCATACCTTTTTTTAGCTGCAACATAGCTTTGGCATTATGAGCAAACAGCCCTTCTTTTATAGCTGTATTGATAGCCAATCCCTCAATATACCTTGAAATAAAATCATCATTCTTTAGTTCAGAACGTTTCCATGCGTCCATTTGGAATTGAGTAATATTGGCAAGTAGGTCAGATTGTAACTTTACCAACTCCCTATCAATACGTTTTTCTATTGACTGGTTTCTTACCCATACACTATCTTTCCCCTTATCTGCCCATTGTTGAAGATAAGGGGAAATAGCAGCAATAAAACGATTAAAGATAGCTGTTATATCATTTTGCTGCACCAACATTTTTTGCAAATGCTGACTATCATAAAAGGAAAGCCCTTTACGTTTCATCATTCATCTGGATTAGCAGGAAATGTAGCACCAAAAGGATTGCTGTTTTGTGCCATTTCTTTTTCTTCTTTCTTCATGGTTGCAATCTCTTGTTTGGCATTCTTTGTATAAGGAGATTCTGCAGTAATGGTCTCTTGCGAATTGATAGGCTTATTACCATTTGCAATAGCCAAGTTCTGCAAAATTTCCGTAAGGTTCTTGGGCAAGATTGAACCGAACTTCACCTCGAAATAATTTCCCTCTATTGCGCCAGCGTTTTTGATATGGGAAATACGGGCCATACCAGCCTGCACGATTGCTACACAACGCTGTACCACCGGACCGAATATTTCCATCTGTTCCGTAGCTTTTATCTTTGCGTCAATAGTCATAAACTCACGAGCCACTCCGGATAAATCACCTATACCGATAAGGTTGTCAAAGGAGAGGTCAGGGCAAGAAGCACCGGAAAATATCTCATGCCTTTCGTTTGCGATTTCCTCTTTCTGAGAATCAATAGACTGCTGCCAGGATAAATATTCTGCATCACCATGATAAGCAGTTCCGGTATCCGGGTCCACTTCCATGGAGAAATTCAACTCCTTTCCCACCGTTTCCTTTGAAGGTAAATTGGTCTGGCCGTAAGTCTTTAGCATAGGGTCTCCAAAATAGTCATTAGTATCTGACATTCGAGAAAGGCGCATTTCATACGCATCCATAAGAACTGCTATATCTTCCCAGTCCGGTTGGTCTACTTCTGCATAGACAACTGGAATTTTCCCGAATAGATTCTTATCCTTTGTTATAACCCACTGCCCATCATTGATTCCGGTTATAATCTCATTAGCGGTATAAATCTTCACGCATTCACAACTTCTGCCATTAACCATAGCTGTGTATTTATGAATGAAGCCATCCATATCATCATCATCGTCAAAATGCGGGTAAAATTCATTCGTTACATTATCATCCTTTGGTGTTGATAATATTTTGGCTTTTAATACGACTTCTTTTTTTAAGATAGGATTTCCATCCTTATCCGTTCCCTTAATATTGCTTTTCGTTACAGGATAAAAGACAATCGCCCCTTTGGTTTCAGATAGTATAATACGAGCAAATCTCATAAAGACTGATTTCATCTTAAGCTTACGGACAAATACCTGCTTGAAGTCTTGCAAGCTATCATCATCCATATTATCTGCCGATACAATCATATCCCCACCGAACAAAAAAGCTGCTGCTGTACGTACTATCTTCTTTGGGATATTAGTTACAATCTTAGCAACCGGCACAGTCTTATCTTCCAAACGTTTTGGTTTTTCTTCGCCAGTATTTGGGTCTGTTTCAAACTCTGTATCTGAATATACAGCCACTTTTTTAGGTTCACGGAAACCTACTGAAGTTTTACGACGGCGGCGTTCTCCGTTATATTCCTCCAAATATTCTTTGGGGTCTCTATCTTCTATGGTATCTACACATAAATCACTGACTATTCGAGAAAAGTCGTCATTACTCAATATTTCGGATATTTCTGGCATATACTTTTCTCTTAAAATATATGCAGAAAAACATTATAGCAATAAAAAAAATCCCAGTGGCCACCTGGGATTATAAAAACCGTTTTCTTTATCTAAGATATTTACTCTCGGCTACTCTTGCGGAATTCTCGGTAGAGCTCGAGCACAAGCAAAGCTATAGTGCTAATGTCCGCCAAAAAAAAGATTGTTTCCATGAAACCTCCTTTTCAAAAGGTTAGCTTTGACAGAGCATCGTAATTAATGCCCAATCTTCATCTTTTACTCTTGGATTATCTATTCGTGTACACTATTTGCATACAAAAGTACAAAAAATTATCCACGTCCCACCTTACGAGACGATTTTTTGAAATTCAATCCTATTGACTCGGCAAACTCAGCAAGAATGGTACATCCATCCGGTGCATCATCATGAGCATTATCCCCCTCACGCTTATAGTTTGTAAGAGCTTTCATAAAGCGTCCGTAGTCAGAGCCTTTAGTGTATTCTGTTTCATCAAGAAATGCGCAATGCTTTTTTATCCAGCCGGCTTTCATCAGAATACGAGTTTCTTTATGCTGAGTAGTAGGACGCGCTTGGATAAGACAGGACTTTCTTTTCGTGGTAACAAGTTTACGCACATTGATAGCGAATATACGCCCACCATTGTTTGACTCGATACGTAACTGGTCGCATTCGGTATCTATTACCATTTGTGCCAAG
>UMCO01111026.1_pt1 | contig 23331 bp, 20 predicted proteins | sample 1964251 | NCBI WGS metagenome assembly UMCO01 (sample SAMEA4835970, study PRJEB28245) | human gut metagenome | biome: gut microbiome; material: fecal sample | place: Denmark | collected 2008
CTATGATAAAAATTTGGCGATCATCTGTATAGAAAATTCATGGAGGTAGATTTATGAAAAAAATATCAGGGAACAAATTACTTGTAAAAGCATTAAAAGAGGAGGAAGTAGATATCCTTTTTGGATATCCGGGAGCCTGTACAATTGATATCAGTGATGAAATTTACAAACAGGATTACACAAAAGTTGTACTTCCGCGTCATGAACAGGCACTTGTCCATGCTGCAGATGCTTACGCCAGATCAACAGGAAAAGTCGGGGTATGTCTGGTAACAAGCGGACCGGGTGCAACCAATCTGGTGACAGGAATTGCAACGGCAAATTATGACAGTGTACCGCTGGTATGTTTTACCGGACAGGTTGCGAGACATCTGATCGGAAATGATGCATTCCAGGAAGTTGATATTGTAGGTATTACAAGAAGTATCACAAAATACGGTGTGACAGTAAGAAAGAGAGAAGATCTGGGAAGAATCATCAAAGAGGCATTCTACATTGCGCGCAGCGGACGTCCGGGTCCGGTTCTTGTGGATCTCCCGAAAGATGTAATGGCAGAGCTTGGAAGCCCGAATTATCCGGAGACAGTCAATATCCGCGGATATAAGCCGAGTACCGGTGTTCACATCGGACAGCTTAAGAGAGCAGTCAAGATGCTTGGAAAAGCAAAGAAACCGTTGTTCCTTGCTGGTGGTGGGGTAAATATTGCAGGAGCGAATAAGGCGTTTACCGAACTTGTAGAACGTACCCAGATCCCGGTTGTGACAACGATCATGGGACGTGGTGCGATTCCGACAACGCATCCGCTTTTTATCGGTAATCTGGGGATGCACGGTGCATATGCATCTAATATGGCAGTGGAAGAATGTGATCTGCTGTTCTCGATCGGGACCAGATTTAACGATCGTATCACCGGAAAACTGCATGCATTTGCACCGAAGGCTACGATCGTACATATCGACATTGATACTTCCTCCATCTCACGTAACATTCAGGTAGATATTCCGATCGTTGCGGATGCAAAAGAAGCAATTGAAAAATTATTGGAATATGTAGAACCAATGGAGAAAAAAGAAAGCTGGATGGAACAGATCGAGGGCTGGAAAGAGGAGCATCCGCTTAGGATGAAACCAAAGGGAGACCAGATGCAGGCTCAGGATATTCTGGAGACGATCAATGAAGTGTTTAAAGAGGATGACAAGATTGTTGTGACAGATGTAGGACAGCATCAGATGTTCACATCCCAGTATCTGGAAGTGAATGAAAAGACCAGACTTTATATGTCCGGCGGACTTGGAACCATGGGATATGGATTCCCGGGAGCAGTCGGAGCGCAGATTGGCAATCCGGACAGTACGGTGATTGCAATTTCCGGTGATGGCGGTATGCAGATGAATATTCAGGAATTTGCAACAGCAGTGCTGGAAGAACTTCCTTTGATCCTCTGTGTATTTAATAATACCTATCTTGGAATGGTTCGCCAGTGGCAGAAACTTTTCTATGGAAAACGCTATTCTATGACAGATCTTCGTGCAGGCGCAGCGACAAGACGTGGAGAAGAGCATCCACCGAAATATACGCCGGACTTTGTAAAACTTGCAGAAAGCTATGGGGCAAAGGGAATCCGTGTAACCGAAAAATCCGAGATGAAAGCAGCATTTGAACAGGCAAAAGCAAACCGTGCACTGAAGGTGCCGACTCTGATCGAATTCATGCTGGATCCGGAAGTGCAGGTTTATCCGATGGTACGTCCGGGCGGAACCCTGGAAGATCTTTTGATGGATTAATGGAGAGGAGAGGTGAAGATGGATAATACAATGAAAAAAAGATGGATTTCCTTATATGTGGAAAATCAGGTTGGTGTACTTTCAAAGATTTCCGGACTCTTTTCCGGTAAATCCTATAATCTGGAGAGTCTGACGGTAGGTAGAACAGAAGATCCGACTATCTCCAGAATGACGATTGAGACGAACAGTGATGAAGAGACTTATGAGCAGATCAAAAAACAGCTGAACCGTATGGTTGAAGTCATCAGAGTCATTGATTTTACAGAAGTATCTGTTGTTATGCAGGAGCTGATGTTTATCAAGGTAAAAAACTGTACACCGGAAGATAAGACAGAGCTTTTCCAGATCGCGCAGACCTATCAGGCAAAGGTACGTGATTATGGAAAGGACAGTGTGCTTCTTGAATTTGTACACACGGCACATAAAAATACAGCGATCATCCAGTTTCTACGTTCTGAATTCAATTCAATTGAAGTTGTAAGAGGCGGAAGTGTGGGGATTGAAGCGATCACAATGCCAAAAAGATAAAAAAATCAAAAAAAACAGAGCGCACTCTTGAATTTGAAAAACAGAAGTAATATAATAGCGATATGTAATCCGTAGGATTTAAAATACGGGAAGCAAAAATTATAATTTAGATATATGTTACTGTAAGAAGCAACAAGGGAATGGAGGAATTACAATGGAAAAGAAACAGATTGACTGGTCAAGCATAGGATTTGGTTATATCCCGACCGAAAAGAGATATGTTTCAAATTACAAAGATGGAAAGTGGGATGATGGATGCCTGACAGAAGATGCCAACATTGTATTGAATGAGTGTGCAGGTGTTCTGCAGTATTCCCAGTCAGTATTTGAAGGTATGAAGGCATACACAACAGAAGACGGACGCATCGTTGTATTCCGCCCGGATATGAACGCAAAGAGATTTGCTGATTCCGCAAGAAGACTTGAGATGCCGGTATTTCCGGAAGACCGTTTTGTAGATGCGATCGTACAGGTAGTAAAAGCCAATGCGGCTTATGTACCACCTTACGGATCAGGAGCGTCCCTTTATATCCGTCCATATATGTTCGGAAGCAATCCGGTTATCGGAGTTAAACCTGCTGACGAATATCAGTTCCGTGCATTTGTAACACCAGTAGGACCATATTTCAAGGGCGGCGCAAAACCGATCACAATTAAAGTCTCAGACTTTGACCGTGCAGCACCGCATGGAACAGGACATATCAAAGCTGGTCTTAACTATGCAATGAGCTTACATGCAATTGTAACAGCACATGAAGAAGGCTATGCAGAGAATATGTATCTGGATGCAGCAACAAGAACAAAAGTAGAAGAGACAGGTGGAGCAAATTTCATCTTCGTCACAAAAGATGGTAAAGTAGTTACTCCGAAGTCAAACAGTATCCTTCCATCTATTACAAGACGTTCTATTCTTTATGTGGCAGAACATTATCTTGGACTTGAGACAGAAGAAAGAGAAGTATATCTTGATGAAGTAAAAGACTTTGCAGAATGCGGACTTTGCGGAACAGCAGCAGTTATTTCACCGGTTGGAAAGATTGTAGATCATGGTAAAGAAATCTGCTTCCCAAGCGGAATGGATGAGATGGGACCTGTTATCAAGAAATTATATGAAACACTTACCGGAATTCAGATGGGACACATCGAAGCACCGGAAGGATGGATCCAGGTGGTTGAATAATGGATAAATTCGTTACAAAGCGAAATGATCTGCTCGCTGAGCAGGTGATAAAGAATTTGAAGTCCCGTCAGATGGAGGGACATTATGTACAGACCAAAGAAGAGGCACTTGCCCTTGCACTGGAGCTGATTCCGGAAGGAAGCAGCATCAGTTGGGGAGGGTCTATGAGCATTAAGGCAATTGGTCTTCCTGAAGCACTTCATAAAGGAAATTATAAAGTGCTGGACAGAGATCTGTGTGCGACACCGGAGGAAAAAGCAGAGATGATGCATCAGGCACTTAACTGCGATTATTTTCTGGCAAGCTGTAATGCAATCTCGGAAGATGGGATACTGGTTAATATAGATGGAAATGCAAACCGTGTGGCAGCTATTTCTTACGGACCGGAAAATGTTCTGATGATCGTTGGCATGAACAAAATTGTAAGAAGTGCAGAGGATGCATATGCCCGTGCAAAGTATGTGGCAGCTCCGATTAACGGACAGCGTTTTGAAGGGCTTCCGTGTGCGAAGACAGGTGTCTGTTCCAACTGTAAATCTCCGAAAAGTATCTGCTGTCAGACACTGATTACAAGATTCAGCCATGTTCCAAACAGAATAAAAGTGATTCTGGTGAATGAAGAACTGGGATTCTAAAAAATGCGAAAAGAATCAGGGAATTTCCCCTGGTTCTTTTTTATTTCATAGGAAATTCCGAAGGAACTTCCTATGAAATAAAAGGCACTACGTGCCGGAGATGCGCACTCGCACGAAGATGAAGAAAGTCGCAAGCGACTGCGCTCGGCGCGAGAATGTGCCAAGGCACATTCTTTTTTGTGTCTGAAAAAGAAAATGCGTTACTGGTTACAGGTACTGTGAACAGTAAAGAAAATTCCAAAAGGGAAAAGTTCTCATCAGAATATGACTTTCCTAGAGGAAAATCCTGTGTTATACTATAAAATAATCTGGATGTCAGGATGCGCAGCGGAGTGGTCCGTGGACATCGGTCAGTGCTGCTTATGGGCATTGATGGCGAATCGAAAGAGAGGAACAACAGAGTATGGAAGCGTATACAAGCTTTGCACGTGTATATGATACCTTCATGGATAATATTCCCTACGAAGAATGGTGTGAATATCTCACCGGTCTTATGAGAGAATATGGTGTCAGGGATGGACTGGTACTGGATCTGGGGTGTGGTACCGGGAATATGACAGAATTGCTTGCAAAGGCAGGATATGATATGATTGGTGCGGACAATGCGGAAGAGATGCTGGAGATCGCAATGGAGAAACGAGACAAATCCGGTCATGATATTCTGTATCTTCTGCAGGATATGAGAGAATTCGAACTGTATGGTACGGTAAGAGCTGTCATCAGTGTCTGCGATTCAGTCAATTATATTACAGAGCCGGAAGAACTTCAGGAAGTATTCCGCCTGGTCAACAATTATCTGGATCCGAAAGGTGTTTTTATTTTTGATTTTAATACACGTTACAAGTATGAAGAGATTCTTGGGGATCGCACAATTGCAGAGAACCGGGAGGAATGCAGTTTTATCTGGGACAACTATTATTACGAAGATGAGAAGATCAATGAATATGATCTGAGTCTTTTTATTGAGACAGATAAGGACAGTGGGCTTTATCGCAAATATGAGGAGACGCATTATCAGAGAGCGTATACGCTGGAGGAGATGAAGAAACTGATCCGGAAGTCGGGGCTGGAATTTGTGACAGCATACGATGCATTTTCAAAGAATGCGCCGATGGACACAAGCGAGCGCATTTATGTGATCGCAAGAGAACAGGGAAAATAGAACAGGAGAGAATTGTTATATGAAAGATTATATTGTAAGAGCAACTGCGGGAGACGGACAGATCCGTGCATTTGCCGCAACAACCGGAAATCTGGTGGAAGAGGCAAGAAAGAGACATGACACAAGTCCGGTAGCAACAGCGGCACTTGGAAGACTTCTGACAGCAGGAGCAATGATGGGAGGCATGATGAAGAATGAGACAGATGTGCTGACGCTTCAGATCAAAGGTGATGGACCACTTGGCGGAATTACGGTGACTGCAGATGCAAAAGGTGACGTGAAAGGATACGTCGATCATCCGGAAGCAATGATGCCGCCTAAGAATGGCAAGTTGGATGTTGGAGGAGCTGTTGGAATCGGTCTTTTAAATGTTATTAAAGATATGGGACTGAAAGAACCATATGTTGGACAGACTATTCTGCAGACAAGTGAGATCGCAGAAGATCTGACGTATTATTTTGCAACCAGCGAACAGGTTCCGTCTTCTGTGGGCCTTGGAGTATTGATGAACAAGGACAACACTGTACACTGTGCAGGTGGATTTATTGTGCAGGTAATGCCGTTTATATCGGATGAAGTGCTGGATAAACTGGAAGAGAATATCAAGAAGATCTCTTCTGTTACCAGTATGCTGGATAACGGACATACACCGGAGCAGATGCTGGAGCAGGTACTGGATGGCCTGAATGTGGAATTTACAGATACAATGGATACACAGTTTAAATGTAATTGTTCGCATGAGAGAATCGAGAAAGCCATCATCAGCATCGGAAAGAAAGATATCCAGGAAATGATCGATGACGGAAAAGAAGTAGAAGTAAAATGCCATTTCTGCAATACGGCGTATACATTTAGTGTAGAAGAGCTGAAACAGATTTTAAAACAGGCAAAAAGATAAAGAGGTAAACACATGAAACAGGGATTTATCAAAGTTGCAGCGGTCACAGTTGATATTCGTGTGGCGGATGTCTGGCACAACTGTAAGGAAATCTGCAAACGTATGAAAGAAGCTGAGAAGGCTGGCGCAAAGATCATTGTATTTCCGGAACTTTGCCTGACCGGGTATACTTGCAGCGATCTTTTTACACAGGATATATTGTTAAAAGAGGTGCGCAGAGCACTTGCAAAAGTTGCAGAAGAGACCAGGCATACAGAAGCACTTGTATTTGTTGGGCTTCCACTTGCAATTGATGGAGAGCTTTATAATGTTGCGGCCGCATTAAATGACGGAAAGATCCTTGGCTTTACAACCAAGACATTTCTTCCGAATTATGGGGAATTTTATGAGATGCGTCAATTCCGTCAGGGACCGAAAAAAGCAAGAGTGATTTCTTATGAAGGGGAAGAAATCCTGTTTGGGCCGCAGATCCTGTATCAGGCGGCAGAGATGGATGATCTGGTCGTATCGGCAGAGATCTGTGAGGATGTCTGGTCACCAATCCCGCCGAGCATTGAGGCGGCAAGAGAAGGCGCGATCATCCTGGCCAATTGTTCAGCAAGTGATGAGACGATCGGAAAGGATAGTTACCGGGAGGAACTGATCAAGGGACAGTCTGCAAGACTGATTGCAGGTTATGTCTATGCAAATGCCGGGGACGGAGAGTCTACAACGGATGTGGTATTTGGCGGACACAATATTATTGCAGAGAATGGGACGATCCTGAAAGAAGCAAAGCGGTTTGCCAACGAGATGATCGTCAGTGAGATTGACATTTTCCGTCTTTTAAGTGAACGGAGAAAAAATACAACATTCCAGACAACGGAAGAACGTCATCTTCCAAAAGTACTGTTTCACATAAATGTGGAAGAGACAGCACTTACCAGAAGCTTTGCACAGACCCCTTTTGTTCCACAGAATATGGCAGAGAGGGAAAAGCGCTGTGAGGAGATTCTGATGATCCAGGCAATGGGACTGAAGAAGCGTCTGGTGCATACGCACTCGAGAACAGCAGTCGTTGGAATTTCCGGCGGTTTGGATTCAACGCTGGCACTGCTTGTGACGGCGAAAGCGTTTGACATGGCAGGAAAAGAACGCAAGGATATCATTGCAGTGACGATGCCTTGCTTTGGTACGACAGACAGAACCTATCAGAATGCCTGCCTGATGTCGAAGAAGCTGGGAGCCACTTTGAAAGAGGTGCCGATCGCGGATGCGGTCCATGTGCATTTCCGTGATATCGGACATGATGAAGCGGTACATGATGTGACCTATGAGAATTCACAGGCAAGAGAGCGTACCCAGGTGCTGATGGATATTGCTAACCAGGAATGGGGCATGGTCATCGGAACCGGAGATATGTCGGAGCTGGCTCTTGGGTGGGCGACTTATAATGGAGATCATATGTCTATGTACGGAGTCAATGCATCTGTTCCGAAGACACTGGTACGCCATCTGGTTCAGTATTATGCGGATACCTGTGAGGATCAGGAGCTGAAAGAGGTACTTCTGGATGTTCTTGACACACCGGTAAGTCCGGAGCTTCTCCCACCGAAGGATGGCGAGATCGCCCAGAAGACAGAAGACCTTGTAGGTCCGTATGAACTGCATGATTTTTATCTGTATTATGTTCTGAGATTTGGCTTTGAACCGTCAAAGATCTATCGGCTCGCAAAGCTTGCATTTGAAGGAACTTATGACAGCGAGACGATCATGAAATGGCTGAAGACCTTTTACCGAAGATTTTTTGCGCAGCAGTTTAAGCGCTCCTGCCTGCCGGACGGACCGAAGATCGGTACGGTGGCACTTTCTCCGAGAGGAGACTGGAGAATGCCGAGCGATGCGTGTGCGGCAGTCTGGATGCAGGATCTGGAAGCACTGGAGAAATAGAAAAGAATGTACAGGGGGGTACATTCTCGCATAAAGTGTCAGTGACACTTATCAGGCAATGATAAAGGGAAGTCTGCGAAAGTGCAGGCTTCCCTTTTTTAAATTATAATTTTTAAAGCTTGATATTTTTAAACAGATCCCCAAGGCTGGTTCCGATTGCTTCTACTTTCGGAATTTCTACGTGTTCTAGCTCTTCCTTCTGTTCTTTTTCAGCATCTTCGGCAAGAGCCTTGATACTGAGGCTGATCTTACCGTCTTTGATACCGATGACTTTGACATCTACTTCGTCCCCAACGTGAAGTACCTGGTCTGCTGATTTGATTCTCTGGGTACTGATCTGAGAAATGTGAACCAGACCGGAAAGACCGTTCTCGAGACGTACAAAAGCACCGTAGGACTGAAGCGATTCAACGGTACCTTTTACAACACTTCCAACCTGTACAGATGCAAGTTTTTTTGCATCTTCTGCTTTTTTCTGTTCTCTTAAAATCTCACGTGCAGATAAGATCAGGCGTCCTTCTGCCTGGTTTGCTTCGATCACGCGGACATCAATTTCTTTTAGAAGATAAGTCTCCAGATCTTCGATATAAGAAAGAGAAAGGCGGGATGCCGGGATGAATCCTCGAAGTCCTTCGACCATGGCGATGACACCACCATTTACGATTTCTTCTACTTTTACGTGAAGATTGGTTCCTTCTTCCTGATAACGTGCGACCACATTCCATGGATTGGCATCATCGAAATGTGCTTCGTAGTCTGCCATGCTTTCTGTCTGTTCCTGTAATTTTTCGTTTTCCATCTTAACACCTCTGTTAGTTTATTTTTCTGAACGTATGCTCAATATGTTTATTAGTATAACACATTTTTGTATAGATAAAAAGTATGGATTCCAGATGGTTAGACGGTTAAATTGTGCTTAATGAGAAAAAATCGTTATTATGTACGAAAATTGTGGTAAAAATTTGTGTATATTTTGAATAGTAAAATTTGTGAAAAAAGTTGACAAAAGAAAAAATAAATTATATATTATCAACATAAGGACATGTTAAGGACAGTGTCCTAAACTAAAAGGCAAAGGAGAATTTAAAATGAAGGGAAACGTGAATTATCTGGAACTGGCAAACAGCCCTCTGATGTGGGTGAGTGCCGCAATAGCAGTAGGAATCGTAGTTTTTCAGTCCGTACTGTTTTTCAGGAAGTCGCTCAAAGCAGCAAAAGAGATTGGAATTGAACAGGAAAAGATCAATATGGCAATTAAGAGTAGTGCCATTTCCTCAATTGGACCATCTATTGTAATCCTGGTAACAATGATCTCCCTGATCGTATCAATGGGAGCACCTGTTTCATGGATGAGACTTTCTTTCATCGGATCCGTTAACTATGAAGCAATGGCAGCCGGATTTGGCGCACAGGCAATGGGCGCTACACTGGAGAACCTGACACCGGTTGCATTCGCCTGCGGTGTATGGACCATGATCTGTGGTTCACTTGGATGGCTGATTTTCACACTCCTTTTCACAGATAAGATGGATAAAGTAAACCATCTGATGTCAAAAGGAAATTCCAAAATGGTTCCGATCATTTCAGCAGGAGCGATGCTTGGTGCATTTGCAAACCTTGCATCAGGAAACTTCTTCAACGAAAAGAATCAGTTTGCATTTGGCGGAGCACCGGCAATCGCAACAATCGTAGGATGCATTCTTATGATGATCCTGACAAAGTTAGCGAAAGAAAAGAATATTGGATGGCTCAGAGAATGGGCCTTTGCAATTTCTATGTTCTCAGGCATGCTCATTGGTTACATCTGGAACACTGTATTTTAATAGGAATGAGAGGATAAAGATATGAATAAAGAATACTACAACAAAGTCTATATACCTGGTATTGTCAAATGGGGAAAAATCACCATGTTATTAGGTATCATTACATGTTTTGGACCGGCACTTGTTATCTCAGTTGTATACGGATGTATGCCACCGGTATCCGCAATCATTGCAGGTACAATCGCACAGATCAGTGTAAGTGGAGCATTTTATATTGTAGAACCGATTTCCTATTTCCCGATTCTTGGAATCCCGGGAACTTATCTGACATTCCTTTCAGGAAATACATCCAACATGCGTGTTCCGTGTTCTTCTGTTGCACAGGAAGCAGCAGGCGTTGAAATGGGGAGTGACAAAGGTTCTGTTGTATCAACCATCGGTATTGCTGTATCGATCATTGTAAATATTGTGATTCTGACAATCGGAGCAATTGCAGGAAACGCAATTATCGGTATGATGCCAGAAGGATTCAAGCAGGCCCTCAACTTCCTTCTTCCGGCACTTTACGGAGCTGTATTCGGACAGTTCGCAATCACAAGACCGAAGCTTGGTGTAGTTGCAGTAGTTATTGCATTTGCAATGAACTGGCTGATGAAAAACGGATTCTTATCCTTCTTCCCTGGAACACCGTCATACGTTGTTATCCTGGTAGCCGTATTTGGATCTATTTTCGCAGGAAAGATTATCTACAAGAAAGAGCTTGAGGACTAAGTCCGGAAAGGAAAAACGATGTTATCGAGAGAAAGATTACAGGAAAGATTTATTGAGATGATCAAGATCTACAGCCCGTCAAAAGGGGAAAAAGAGATGGCAGACTGGATAGAAAACTGGCTGAGAGAGCGGAACATTCCGTTCCAGTCAGATCATGCCGGGGAAGCTTATGGTGGAAACGGCAGAAATATAGTTGCATTTGTAAAAGGAAATACGAAGGAACGTCCACTTGGATTTGCAGCACATATGGATCAGATTGAGCCTTGCAGAAATGTAAATCCGGTGATCAATGGAAACATCATCAGTACCGACAAGACAACAACACTTGGCGGAGATGACAAAGCTGGAATTTCAGCAATCATGGAAGCGGTAGAAGATATCATTGAAAGCGGTGTACCGCACAGAGATATTTATCTTGTATTTACCTGCTCCGAAGAGATCAGTATGATGGGAACAAAGCACATGGATATGTCTATGCTGCCATGCAAGGAATTGGTTGTTGTAGATGCAACCGGTGGAGCAGAGACTCTCGCATACAAAGCACCGGCAATGGAAGCGATTGAGATTACTTTCAAAGGAAAGAAAGCGCATGCCGGAATTGAACCGGAAAAAGGAATCAATGCAATTGTTGTGGCATCAAAGGCAATCAGTAAGATGCACATCGGACGTATTGATTATGAGACAACCTCTAATATCGGACATATTGAAGGTGGATCTGCAACCAACATCGTAACAGATGAGGTTACATTTACCGCAGAGATCCGTTCACACAGTATGGAAAAGCTGGCTGCAGAGGTTACACATATGGAACAGTGCTGCAAGGAAGCTGTAGAGGAAATGGGAGCCTGTTATGAGATGAAGCATGAGATGGCTTACCCGGTCCTGTCGCTGGAAGAAGATTGTGAATTGATCCAGGATACTGTAAATGCAATGGCAGAAGAAAGAATTACAGCAAATAAAATGATCATCGGTGGCGGAAGTGATGCAAATGTGCTTGCGGGACACGGATATAAGAGCGTCATTTTGGGATGTGGAATGATCAATGTACACACAGTAGAAGAAGCGCTTGATACAGATGAGACCTGGAAAGTGACAAAAGTACTGAGAAGACTGATGGGTGCAGAATAGGAGATGGACGACATAGATGGAAAAAGAAGAACTGAAGCAGAGATGTCTGGACGCGATTGACGCGAACAGAGATTTGATCATTCAGCTTGGTGATGATGTATATAAAACGCCTGAACTTGGCTACAAAGAATTTAAGACTACAGAAAGAATGATAAAGGCATTTCAGGAGATTGGAGAAGAGCCGGAGACGGAAATTGCATATACTGGCTGTAAGGTTTCAACTCCGAAAAAAGGGAATACAAGAATTGCTGTGATCGGAGAGCTGGACTGTATCCAGTGCAAAGAACATCCGGACAGTACGCCAGAAGGAAATGTTCATGCCTGCGGTCATCATGCACAGCTTGCAGATCTGTATGGATGTGCGATTGGTCTTTTAAGATCCGGAGTGATGAAGGAACTGGGTGGAGCGGTTGATTTTATTGCGATCCCTGCGGAAGAATGCGTAGATTATGATTATCGCGACAGTCTGATCCGTGAAAATAAGATCAGTTTTTACGGCGGCAAGCAGGAATATTTAAAACGTGGTGGCTTTGATGATGTGGATATGGCATTGCAGTGTCACATGATGGAAATTGGAAATGGCAGGCATTGCACGATTGATACCGACTGCAACGGATTTGTGACAAAGACGGTAACATTTATCGGAGAAGCTGCGCATGCAGGTTTCGCACCACATGAAGGAATCAATGCGTTAAATATGGCAGAGTTGGCACTGAACAACATTCATGCACTCCGTGAGACTTTTCAGGAGAAAGAAAAGGTTCGTGTAAGTGCGATCATTACAGAAGGCGGAGATCTGGTAAATGTAGTTCCTGCTGTTGTGAAGATGCAGATCATGGTACGTGCTTTCACAATTGATGGAATGCTGGATGCCAGTAAAAAAGTGAACCGTGCGTTAAAAGCCGGAGCACTTGCAATCGGAGGAAAAGTCGAGATTGACGATAAGATCGGATATCTTCCGATGAATACCAACCGCGAGCTTTCAGCATTATATAAAGAAAATATGATCGAATATACAGGGGCGGAAAAAGATTCATTTGTAGAGCTTTATGAGACAGCAGGTTCTACAGATCTGGGGGATCTTTCTCAGATCATGCCGTGTATGCACATCTGGACAGAGGGAATAACCGGAGGACTTCACTCCAAGGATTACCGTCTTGCGGACCCGGAACTTGCTTATATCGTTCCGGCAAAGATGATGGCGCTTACGATCATTGATCTTCTTTATGATAACGCAAAAAAGGCAAAACAGATTCTTGACAATTTCAAACCGACGCTGACAAAAGAAAGTTATCTGGAATTAAAAAAAGAGCATTCTAAGCTTGTGGTTTTTGATGGCTCTGAGTTATAATAAAAAGGAATCCCGTTTAAGGGGTTCCTTTTTTAAAGCAATTATTCAGATATATAGAGAGAAGCTGCAAACGGCAGGTTCTCTGGATAGAAGATCGCAATACGGGGGACAAATTTGTGAAAGTTGGAGTTATCGGATCAAAATCATCTTGTGAGGTTGTTAAGAAGAGTATAAAAGAAATTGACAGTTCAGTAGAAGTAGCTTCTTATGAAGAGGAACAGGTTAATCGAAGTGACCGGCTGATTGAGGAATGTGAACAGGAGTGTGATGCGGTACTGTTTACGGGCTGTGCGATCGAAAGTTTTGTGGGGAGAAACTATCATTTCACCAGGCCGCATGTGTCGGTGGAAAAATCGGTAATCAGCATTGCGGGAGCATTTCTGCAGATGCAGAAAAGTAATATTGAACTGGATGCATTTAGTATTGATATTGTAGAAAAACAGGTCATTGAGGATTTGCTGGATGCATTTGACATCCTGGCAAGAAACATTTATTCCTGTCCGTTTCAGGCAGGAGTGGAAGAAGAACAGTATGTGGAGTGGCACATGAAGCTTCTGGATGAAGGAAAGGTCAATGTGGCACTGACTTCTCTTCGGTGGGTGTATAAGACACTGCAGGAAAAGGGATACCATGCAATTTATCTGCCTCCGACCAGGGCAAAAGTGAGAGTGGCACTGGAAAAATTAAAAAATGAATGTGCGCTTCAGGAAGCAGAATATGCGCAGGCAGCAGTTGAGATTTTTCAGCTGACGGATTATAAGAGCAGAGAAGAGAATTATTATTCAAGTATGCTTGCAAAAGCAGATATTGAAAAAGAAATCATCAAATATACAGAAGGGATTCAAGGTGCAATTTTTGCATCAGGAAGAAGAGAATATATTGTATTTTCCAATTCCGGGGCTGTACAAGAAGAATTTAACCAGCGGAAGCTTCTGAATCTGCAAAAAAAAGTGCAGGAGGAGAAGAAAATCAGCCTGAATGTAGGGATCGGAACCGGAGGCACGATGAATGACGCGGAAATGAACGCAAGACGTGCACTGGATTTTTCCCTGAAAAATGCAAAGCAGGAGATTTTCTGGATTGATGCCGGTCAGACACAGCACGGACCGCTTGGAAAGGAGATCCAGCTGGAATATCAGCTCATTTCTTCCGATCCGAAGTTACAGGAAATTTCAGAGAAAACCGGGCTCAGCACAACGTCAATTCTGAAGATCATTGCCATTGCAGATGTAAGAAAAAGTTATATTTTCGATGCACATCAGTTGGCGGAGTGTCTGGGAATTACGGTCAGAAGTGCGCGCCGGATCATGAATAAGATCATGGAAGCCGGTTATGGAAAAGTGTATGCAAAGAAGACAGCGGCAGCGGGTGGCAGACCGAAGGCACTGGTAGAGATATTGTTTAAAATTTAGTGTAATGGTCTTTTATCCGAACAAGGGTTGACGAACAGTAAAAAAAATGGCATTCTGAAAAGTAAAGGAACAAGAGATAGTAATGGAGTAATATAAAATGGATCAGAAAAAACCAAAGAAAGTATATGTGATCGGACATAAAAATCCAGATACAGATTCTATCTGTTCGGCAATTGCATATGCAAATCTGAAAAATAAAATCACAGGAGAAAAATACATAGCGAAAAGAGCGGGCGAGGTAAATGGTGAGACAGCATATGTTCTGGATAAATTCCAGGTAAGTGTGCCGTCTCTTCTGGACAATGTACACCTTCAGGTAAAAGATATGGATATCCGTCATATTGAGGGTGTATCTGATCACATGTCCATTAAAGACGCATGGGCAAGAATGAAAGATGAGAATATTAAGACACTGCCGGTAACAAGAGGTGAGAAGCTGGAAGGGCTGATCACTATCGGAGATATTGCTACGTCATATATGGAAGTGTACGATAATAATATCCTTGCAACAGCGAGAACCCAGTACCGCAATATCGTCAAAACACTGGACGGAACACTGATCTCCGGGAATGAACATGGCTATTTCCTGAATGGAAAAGTTGTCATAGCCGCATCCAGTCCGGATCTGATGGAGAATTTTATTGAGAAGGATGATCTTGTCATTCTTGGAAACCGTTATGAGTCACAGCTGTGCGCGATCGAGATGGATGCAAGCTGTCTGGTCATCTGTCAGGGAGCCAATATTTCCAAGACGATCAAGAAGATGGCAGAGGAGAGAGATATCGTGATTATTCAGACACCACATGATACCTTTACTGCTGCAAGGCTGATCAACCAGAGTATTCCGGTCAAGTATTTTATGAGCCGTGATAATCTGGAGATTTTTCATTTGAATGATTATGTGGAACATGTGAAAGAAGTTATGTCAAAGACGAAGTACAGAGATTTCCCAATTCTGGATAATAAAGGAAAGTTCTGTGGTTTCCTCTCCAGACGAAGACTTATGACATCCCGTAAAAAACAGGTGATTCTCGTGGATCATAATGAAAAATCACAGGCTGTGAATGGAATTGAAGAGGCAGAGGTGCAGGAGATCATTGATCATCACAGACTGGGCGGTCTGGAGACAATCGGACCGGTATATTTCCGGAATCAGCCGGTTGGATGTACCGCTACGATCATTTACCAGATGTATCAGGAAAGTGGTGTAGAGGTAGAGCCACAGATGGCGGGACTTCTGTGCTCTGCAATTATTTCGGATACGTTACTGTTCCGTTCACCAACCTGTACGATGGTTGATCAGGCGGCAGCAGAGGCACTGGCGCGGATTGCCGGGATTGATATGGAAGAACATGCAAAAGAGATGTTCAATGCGGGAAGCAATCTGCGTGGCAAATCCGTAGAAGAGATCTGTTTCCAGGACTTTAAGGTGTTCAATGTAAAAGATATCATGTTTGGAGTCGGACAGATCACATCCATGAATCAGGATGAACTGGATGAGGTGAAAGGACGTCTGATCCCATATCTGGAAGAGGCGAGAAAGACCCAAGGACTGCATATGTTGTATCTGATGATGACTAATATTCTGGAAGAGTCTACAGAACTCCTTTGCTGTGGTGAAAATGCAAAGGAACAGGTTCTTGAAGCGTTTGAACTGCCGGGAGATACGGAAAAAATTCTCCTGAAAGGTGTAGTATCAAGAAAGAAACAGATGATCCCTGTTCTGGTAACTTACCTGCAGCAAAAATAAAAACAGATAACTTTATAGGAGAGATGGCTTATGGCAAAACAGATCTGGAAGCCGGGAAATATGCTGTATCCACTGCCTGCAGTTATGGTCAGTGTGGCAGATAAAGAAGGCAATCCGAATATCATTACCGTGGCGTGGGCGGGAACGGTCTGCACAAACCCGCCGATGGTTTCGATTTCCGTGAGACCAGAGCGGTATTCTTATCACATGATCGATGAGACCGGAGAATTTGTAATCAATCTGACAACGGAAAAACTTGCGTATGCAACGGATTATTGCGGTGTGCGTTCGGGAAAAGATGTGGACAAATTCAAAGAGCTGCATCTGACACCGGAAAAGGCAGAATATGTGAGTGCGCCACTGATTGCGGAGAGTCCGGTCAACATCGAGTGTAAGGTGGTCAAAAAAGAAACACCGGGGTCGCATCATATTTTCCTTGCCGAGGTAAAAGCGGTTCATGTAGATGATGCCTATATGGATCAGAAAGGGCGATTTGCATTGGAAAAGACCGATCCGATCGTATATGTGCACGGACAGTATTATAGTCTGGGTAAGTTGCTCGGAACATTTGGCTATAGCGTGAAAAAGCCGACAAAGAAGAATGGAAAGAAAAAGAAGAAATAAAAACAGAAAATCCTCTTGACAAGAAAATGACAGAGGGTATATGCTGTGTAAGTAGAAACTCAAGGGCGAGACTGCTAAGGTGCGGTCTCGTCTTTTTTCATAGGAAATTCCGAAGGAACTTCCTATGAAACAAAAGGCACTGCGTGCCGGAGATGCGCACTCGCACGAAGATGAAGAATGTCGCAAGCGGTCTACGCTCTGCTTCGGTCGTTGCTTAACGAGCGCCACTGGCGCTCAGCAACGCGCTCGGCGCGAGAATGTGCCGAGGCACATTCTTATTTAAAAGGAGTAGTAGATGATGAAAGATTTTACATTCAATGTACCACAGGATATTATTTTTGGAAAAGGCAGTTTAAAAAGACTTCCGGAGCTTCTTGAGAAAAGTGGTTCCAAGAAGATGCTTCTGATCTCCGGACCGGTTTTGAAGAAGATCGGAATGGTCGAGAAAGTCGAAGAGATCGTGAAGGCTTCCGGTATCGAAGTGGAAGTATTTACTGATGTAGAAGCAAATCCATCTGTTGCAACGGTAGATAAAGCAACAGAAGCATACAAAAAAGCAGGAGCAACCAGTATTGTAGCTTTCGGTGGCGGAAGTCCTATGGATGTGGCAAAGGCAGTTGGTGTTCTTGCAAAATACGGCGGAGAGATCGGAGATTATGAAGGTGCACACAAGGTACCGGGACCGATCGTTCCGATCATTGCGATCCCGACAACTGCAGGTACAGGAAGTGAAGTGACGGCATTTTCTGTTATTACCGATGAAGCAAGAAATTATAAGCTGACTGTGTTCAGCTATGAGCTGATCTCAAGCTATGCACTTCTGGATCCGGAGCTTGTTATGACTTCTCCGGCATCGGTAGCCGCAGCATGTGGCGTAGATGCACTGATCCATGCATGGGAGGCTTACACTTCAAGAGATGCATCTCCATTTTCTGATGCAATGGCAGAAAAGGCAATGGAACTGATCGGTGCAAATCTGCGCAGATTCGTAGCAAACCGTCAGGACGAAGAGGCGGCGGCAGCCATGCTCTCCGGAAGCATGTTTGCAGGTATCGCATTTGCATGGGCAAGACTTGGAAATATCCATGCTATGAGCCATCCGGTAAGCGCCTATTTCCATGTGGCACACGGTGTGGCAAATGCGATTCTTCTTCCAACGATTGTGGAATATAATGCACTTGCAGATCATGGACGTTATGAGAAGATCTACAATTATATCAGCAAAGAAAAAGACCCGGTGATCGATTTTGTTCCGGAAATGCTGGTAGATGAAGCAAGAGATCTGCTTCGTGATCTTGGTATTCCGCAGCATCTTGCCGATGTTGGTGTAACGGAAGATAAGATTGAACTGATGGCTGCCGATGCCATGAAGAGCGGAAATATCATAGCAAATCCGAGACAGTCTACGATCAGGGATATCATTGAACTTTATAAAAAAGCAATGTAGATCATTCAGGGGATATGAGTCAGCAGAAGCTGGTTGATATCCCCTTTTTTGATCTGAGTATAGAAAACAGGAAGAGATTGGTGTTCGGTATATATTTTTTTAATGCAAGAGTACCGGAGGCAAGAAAGCATAAATGTGAGTACATAGGTAAAGAATCTCCCGCATATAGTAAAAAGAGAATGGGAAAAGAGGGATATCCGTATGTGGTACCGACTGCTTTATGGAACAATCAGTTTTTTATGCTTTACATGGCTTCTATTTACCTGGGGAGTGATCGATAACGGAAAGATCAAACTGATAAGAATGAACGATGAAACGGTAGAAGCATCCTATGAGGCAGGTGGAACAAACGAGCAGTATCAGGAAAAACCCAAGATCGCCCTCACATTTGATGATGGCCCACATCCTTCCAGTACGCCAGTGCTCCTTGACGGGCTTGCCGGGCGGAATGTGAAGGTTACTTTTTTTGTGATCGGGGAAAATGTAGTAAAATATCCGAAAGTTGTGAGCAGAGAGGCTGAAGAAGGGCATATTATTGGAAATCATACTTACAGTCATGTAGATCTCACAAAAATGTCTCAGGAAATGACAGAGTGCGAACTCGGAAAGACCAATACCGCGATTGAAGAAATTACCGGAAAAAAGACGGAATATATGCGACCGCCCTATGGAGCCTGGAAGAAGGAGATAGAAGAGAATACCGGCATGATTGCGGTGCTATGGAATGTGGATCCGCTTGACTGGAATACGGATAACGAGACAGAAATTGTCAATAAAGTAGTGACGGAAACGGAGGAAAATGATATTATTTTATTACATGACTGTTATCTGTCTTCAGTAAAGGCGGCACTTCGCATTATCGATATCATGCAGGCGAAGGGATATGAATTTGTGACAGTCGATGAATTGCTGCTGGATTAAAGGAGAGGTTTTGATGGATTTATTTGATTATATGCGGGAGACGACAAAGGAGAAAGAATCGCCTCTTGCCTCCAGACTGCGTCCGACGACTCTGGATGAAGTGGTTGGACAGCAGCACATTATCGGAAAGGACAAGCTTTTATACCGTGCGATCAAGGCGGATAAACTGAGTTCTGTTATTTTTTACGGACCTCCGGGAACCGGAAAGACTACGCTTGCAAAGGTGATCGCCAATACTACAAGTGCAGAATTTACCCAGATCAATGCTACGGTTGCCGGGAAGAAGGATATGGAAGAAGTGGTGAATAAGGCGAAAGAACTGAAAGGGATGTACCAGAAAAGGACAATCCTTTTCATCGATGAGATTCACCGGTTTAATAAAGGACAGCAGGATTATCTGCTCCCGTTTGTGGAGGACGGCACGATCATTCTGATCGGCGCGACGACAGAAAATCCTTACTTTGAGGTGAACGGTGCGCTTCTTTCCAGATCCAGTGTATTTGAACTCCGTCCGCTTTCACAGGAAGAAGTAGAGACCCTGATTCTGAGAGCGGTGCAGGATGAAAAAAAAGGAATGGGAAGCTATCATGCGGTGATCGAGGAGGATGCCCTGCATTTCCTGGCAGATCTTGCCGGTGGAGATGCCAGATCTGCGCTTAATGCGGTGGAACTGGGCATCCTCACCACACCAAGAAGTGAGGATGGAATGATCCATATCACGCTGGATGTTGCATCCGAATGTATACAGAAGCGGGTTGTGCGATATGATAAGACAGGAGATAATCATTATGATACCATATCCGCATTTATTAAAAGCATGCGCGGTTCTGATCCGGATGCAGCCGTATATTATCTGGCAAAGATGCTGTATGCCGGAGAAGACATTAAGTTTATTGCCCGCAGGATTATGATCTGTGCATCGGAAGATGTGGGAAATGCGGATCCGATGGCACTGAATGTTGCAGTCAGTGCAGCACAGGCAGTGGAGCGGATCGGAATGCCGGAGGCACAGATCATTTTATCACAGGCAGTTCTTTATGTGGCAACAGCGCCGAAGAGTAATTCAGCATGTAATGCTGTCTTTGCTGCGATGGACAATGTGAAAAAATATAAAACGACTGTTCCGGTGCATTTGCAGGATGCACATTATAAAGGTTCTGCAAAGCTGGGGCATGGAATTGGTTACAAATACGCGCATGATTATCCGAATCATTATGTAAAACAGCAGTATCTGCCGGATGAGATCAAAGATGCCGTATTCTATGAAGCGAGCGATAACGGCTACGAACAAACGATCAAAGCGCATATGAAGCGGATTAAGGATGAAGTGTAACCTATTCGCACAGGAAATCACTGCATTCACGCAGAAGGGATTGATTTGACACAGACACTCTGCTACCATATCTGTAAGCAGAAAGGAGTGAAGAATATGGGAGCAGTTCAGGACAGCTATATAACTGTTGCATGGCTGGTTCTTCTGGTAGTACTTCTGGTGATCGAGATCATAACGGTGGGACTTACGACGATCTGGGGAGCAGGAGGTGCGCTGGCGGCACTGATCCTGAATATTCTGGATGTACCGTTTGCCGGACAGGTAGTTGCATTTTTTGTTGTGACAATTTTACTGCTTGTATTTACCAGACCATTTGCAATGCGTTTTATCAACACCCGCCGTCTGAAGACGAACTATGAAGGAATCATCGGAAAGACGATCCGGATCAGCCAGAAAGTAGATAACATCGGGCAGACTGGTATGGCGGTGGTAAATGGTACAGAGTGGACGGTAAGATCCGAACAGGATGACGTGATCCTGGACCCCGGAACACTGGCGAAGGTGGTTAATATATCCGGAGTAAAGTTAATTGTAAAAAAATATGAGGAGGACTAAAAGATGACGGGACTTATTATTTTAGTAATTATTATTGTGATCGCATTACTGCTTCTGACTTCCTGCATTAAGATCGTGCCGCAGGCAAAGGCACTGGTTATCGAACGTCTTGGTGCATATCAGGCAACATGGAGTGTAGGACTTCATTTTAAACTGCCGATCATTGAACGTGTGGCAAGAAGAGTAGACTTAAAAGAGCAGGTAGTTGATTTTGCACCGCAGCCGGTTATCACAAAGGATAACGTAACCATGCGGATCGATACCGTTGTATTCTACCAGATTACAGATCCGAAGATGTTCTGCTACGGAGTAGCGAACCCGATCATGGCAATCGAGAATTTGACAGCGACCACCCTTCGTAACATTATCGGTGATCTGGAACTTGACCAGACACTGACATCAAGAGAGACGATCAATACGAAGATGCGCGCATCTCTGGATGTGGCAACGGATCCATGGGGAATCAAAGTCAATCGTGTGGAACTGAAAAATATCATTCCACCGGCCGCAATCCAGGATGCAATGGAGAAACAGATGAAAGCAGAACGTGAAAGACGTGAAGCTATTCTCCGTGCAGAAGGTGAAAAGAAATCTACTGTCCTTGTTGCAGAAGGTGAAAAAGAATCTGTGATCCTGAAAGCGGAAGCTGAAAAACAGGCAGCGATCCTCCAGGCAGAAGCAGAAAAAGAAAAGAGGATCAAAGAGGCTGAAGGTGAAGCGGAAGCCATCCTTAAAGTACAGCAGGCAAATGCAGACGGTATCCGTTTCATCCGTGAAGCGGGTGCAGACCAGGCAGTGCTTACGATCAAGAGTCTGGAGGCATTTGAAAAGGCTGCAGACGGCAAGGCAACGAAAATCATTATTCCGTCAGAACTGCAGTCACTTGCGGGGCTTGTAAAGAGCGCTAAAGAAGTGATCAAGGAAGATTAGATTAAAAAAAGAGAGAGGAAAGGTGACAAATAGATGACGGATGTATTGCTCCTGGAAGATGAACTGACTTCGCTGCAGGCATTGTCAGAGATTCTTACCACATATTCAGATGATATCCGTGTCCACAAGGCATCTTCCCTGAAAGAAGCAAAAGACCTGCTGGATCAGGAGATCCGGTATGGTCTTTTCCTTTTGGATGTAAATCTAAGCGGCGAGGACCGGGAGGATATCGGTGGGATTTTGTTCGCAAGAGAGATACGGGAGAGGTTTGAATATACTTTTACCCCGATCGTGATGGTGACTGCCATTGGCAATATGGAAATGCAGGCTTACCGGGAGCTACACTGTTACCAGTACATTATGAAGCCATTTCACAGGGAGCAGGTGGAAGAGGTTGTTCAGAAGGTGCTGGAAAAAGAGAGCAGGGAGAAACCACCGGTGATCGTTGTGAAAAAAGACGGGATCAATTATCAGCTGAAATGCGAGGATATCCGTTATCTGGAAGCGATACCGAGAGGAACAAGACTGCATCTTGTGACGGAGAACTGGGATGTCCCTTATGTGACTCTCAGACAGATGCTGCTTAAGATGCCAAAAGGGATGTTTGCGCAGTGCCATCGGATGTATGCGGTCAATAAAAATGAAGTTGAATATTACGATACCGTCAACCGGATCATCCGGATCAAAAATTGTCCGGATACGGTAGAAATCGGTGTGACTTACAAATCGGTGATAGGAGGACTGTTAAATGGCTGATTGGGTACGCAAATTTCTATATCGTATTTTCTGCGTAATGGCACTTATGGTATCAGTCTATCTGATCGTGGATTTCCTGATCAGCGGTACCTTTGATTACAGGGTGTTTATCATGTTTGTTCTGATGGTGATCGTTGTGATCTGGGGAATTGTGGACTGGAGAAGTAATTATGTACTGATACGCCAGAAGGAAAATGAACTACGGCTTTATCAGAACTATCTGATTCCGCTGGAAGAACTGGTCAAAGAAATCCGTGCCAAACAGCATGAATTTGACAATCATCTGAATGCAATCCTGAATATGCATCTGACCATCGACAATTATGAAGAACTGGTAGCAAAGCAGTCTGAATATATTACGGAAATTGCCAGAGAAGATGACAGCAGGAAGTATCTCCCCCTTCTGAAGATCAGCGATAAAATCCTGGCAGGATTTATCTACAGTAAAATTGTCCGTGCGCCGGAATATGTCCG
>UMCO01089916.1_pt1 | contig 22852 bp, 18 predicted proteins | sample 1964251 | NCBI WGS metagenome assembly UMCO01 (sample SAMEA4835970, study PRJEB28245) | human gut metagenome | biome: gut microbiome; material: fecal sample | place: Denmark | collected 2008
GATGAATCAGAGCATCCTTTCAAATGCTGGTCTTGCTCTAACACGACAGACAGTTCCAAAGCTGCTCTTCAAATACGAGCCTCCTCGCAAGGTCACTCTCTACAACGTTCTATGTAGTTCTCAGCTTGTCTTTGATATCGCCATGATTCATGACAAGAATCTAACCACAATCACTCCAACAATGGAAGAGTCATTCCATGATCTTGCAATCCTGGATGTCAAGGATATGCTCTATCAGACAATGAAGCATTACAATGAGATTCAGACAGCATACGGCACCATTCAAATGAAACTGGATGATTGGCAGAATGCTGCTGACCAGCGAAAGCAGCTCGTTGATGACTGGGCTAATCTGTATCAAATGGACATTATTCCATTTACATATGGATAAGAGAAAGATGTTTTCGTCTTTTCTTCATTCTTCATATTTTTCCTCCTTGAATTTATAACAGTGAAAGTCGCCCACGATTAGTATTGACCGCTAATCGTGGGCGACTTTCATTATTTACTTATTTTCAGAAGATTCTTTCGGAATCACAGGAAGAGTAGAGAAACCGGAATAGAACAGAGGAGCATAATTGACCTTGCACTCAGAACTACTACCAGAACCATAGATCGGGAGAAGTGCAACGTGGATAGTGCTCGGCTTAGAATCACGATCCGTAGCAACTCTTGCAACGATGTGATACGTATGGTTGTCATCCTCAAGACCAGTGATTGATCCATCCAGAGATACATTCACATACTTGTATCCCATCATGGTAAGGAAGAGCCTCAAGGTATCACATGCCGCCTGATAATCACCGAAGATAAACTTCGAGAACTTATCAAATCCAGTAACGCCATCAGCTGCTACGGAATTCGTGAAAATTGTGACCTTATCATTTCCGTCACGGCAGTTACAATTCCGACGAGTCTGATAGATCATCATCGGATCCTTGGAATAATAAATTCCATCAGACATCATAGTCGTAAGATCAATTGTCCTACCATTCTGATGATGACGGATCGGAGTAGATTCCATTGCAGAAACGTCCTCAATATTGTCACAAGCGAGGCTCAAAGAAACGATACGATAGCACTTACCATTGCCTTTTTTGCTAGGCATCAATGCAACAACATCTTCAGATGTAACGATTGCAGATTCATCGGAAACGCCAATATCGTAGTCATCGTAGAACGCAGTATACATGCAAGTAGCAATCTGATTGACGTTACGATCAAACTTTGCAAACCGGCATTTGTGTGTAAGAGAGCACAATGCTTCCATAGCGCCGTTAAAAGAGTTGAACTCGATATCATAGATATTTGAATACACGACGATTCGACCAGCTCTTCCGGCATCATCCTCAACCAGTTCAACGATCTCACCAGTCTGACTGCAAAGATAAAGCCGTTTCTCAAAGCAAGAAATCTTCGTGCCACTGACAAAATGGTCGACACTACACCACATACTAATGAGGTATTTATTGACATCATTGGCTTCTGAATCAGATCCTTGCTCAGTGGCGAAACGGATAATTTCACAAGTCCAAGTTTCGCCATCATTGTCATTAAACGTGGTAGTGAGAATCATACCAAGGCGGCTGTCATTTTTATAGAAATAAGAAGTAGCTTCCTGACCAAGCATGCTGATGTAATCGGTCAGGGTAAGCCGAGCCTCATCAATGGTATCAAAAACCATACCACTAAATGGATTCATAGAGATGTTACAAGGGATATCAACGGAATAAGGAGGAACATCTTTAACCTCATGCTTATCCCATACAGAGTGCTTGCGATAGGTATAGTGGCAATGAGCACGATCATGCTCATATTCAGGATGGCGGTTATCCCAATACCGTGTAAGATAGTCGGTAAGAAGAACCATTCCCATGCCATTTTCATCTACATCTGTGTGCGACATAACAAACCTCCAAATAAAAATATGAAGAAGTAACGGATTTATGTGCGGATCCATTACTTCTTCGTTTTCAAGATTATTTATTCCCAGTTGGCTTAATGTCATTCGTTCCAAAGAATGCCCAAATGACAAGACCAATGAGAAAAATCAGGAAAGAGAAATTCTCTCCCTGACACTTTGCTTTGTATGCTTTGTAAGTCATTGTAGTCACCTCAGTCCTTCATAACCTTAGCGATCATATAAATGATCGGTGCAAAGATGATCACTGCTGCGATAGCAAGACCGTTTGTGACTGCGTTAAAAAACCGATTTGCGCTCATAATAAAACCTCCATGTTTACCATCATGATGTGATTTTCAGAGAATCTTTTTCATCCTCCGATTACCACTCAGTTGGAATCATAATTTATTTCGAATTTTATTGCACGAATCAGCACGATCGCAGCGTCTGCGCATACCTTCTTCAGTCTTAGAATAAACCTGTACGATATGCTGAAGTTCTCTCAGCATATTCTTGGAATATTCACAAGCAGTGCAGCCACAGTTCTTTCGTGCGTTAATCTCATCTTTCAGCCATTCTTCAACCATCGGAAGGCAAGTGCACTGAGCAGCTCTGCCATTTCGAATAGTCCAAGGAATATCAAGAAGAGTTCCGGCACTTCTTCCAGCGGAACTACCATGAATTTGTTTGTATTCCATTAATCCCCATCCCTTTCTTCGTTATAATGACGATATTTATACAAGAAGAAGAAACCACCTAGAATCGCAAGCACTCCAACAAAAACCTCCATAGGATTATTGATAAGAGCAACGATTCGTCTGGTATTCCAGTTCTCGACTTCAAATCGAATGGTAAGATACAGACCTAAGAAGAAGAGAACTGCTGAGTTTGTTTTGTAAAGAATCTTTAAAATATGATGATGTACATCAGAACGTTTCATTGGTTTCTTCCTCCAGTATTAAAAGTATTAAGGAATTGTGCAAATACAAAAAAAATCCATAGTGAGTAGATACATATGCTCTCACTATGGATTTATCATTTATTCAGCGTTCTGTTTGTCAACAGAAATCGCCAAAATCTTGGTACGAGAATTACCGAGCTTAAAGACCTTCTTCGGTGCTGCTACTCTAGTGGACAGAGGGACGTCACCCGACTTAATCGTCTCAGATCCGGTCTTTGCATATGCCGTAATAAGAGAACCAGGCTCAATACCACGAACACACACAAGACGCTCACCGGGATCCATGGTAATCAGAGCAACCATTTCCTTCTTCTTAGACAGAGGGAAATACTTCATCTCAGTGACCTTTGCACGTCCCTGATCCGTCACATACAGAACGAATTTATCCTTCGAAGAGATACCATTAAAGCCAACACAGCTTTCATGCTTCTTCAGATTGATCATTCTGCTTCCTTGTGCAGCAGGTTTCATGATAGGAATATCACTGAGCTCCTTACGGAGGCCGTTGCCATCGTCGGTATAGATGATGAAGTTATTCAGGCTTCGATCAACAGAGCATGCTGCACCAACAAGAGCATCTCCATCCGTCACGTTAATGACATTCATGGATTTGAAGTTGTTGGCCATCTCATTTGCATCAATCGCTTTCATAATACCCTTCTTAGTCAGGAATATAGCATAGATAGAATGCTTCTCAAGCTGGCTCTTTGTGGGCTGGATCATAGTAGCGACGATTGCTCCGATACCTTTGCAATAGCGTTCCACAGGAATCCCATTCTCCTCCGGAAGAGAATCCGGAAGAGCATGGACAGGAAGACGGTATGCTCGACCATTCACGTCGAAGATAATCAGAGAGCGCTCATTATTGACCGGGATCACCATAGTCGGGGTGCTCATCTTTTCTCCGATTTTACCGACATTACTCTCTCCGAGGAGTACCTTCTTAATGAATCCATCCTCAGAGATAGCAACACAATGATCAGTTGATTCAATCTCGTCTTCTTCACCTTCTTTCACAATTGGACTCTTACGAGGAGATCCAAACATCTTAATGCCTTCTTTCAGCTGGCTGATAATGACCTCGTCAATCTTCTCGTCGTCATCCAGAGTTGCTTCAAGATCTTTGATCTGTTGAATTAAAAGGGGCTCTTTCGTCTTATACTCTTCATACGCATCCTTTGTGAATGCATAGATTCGCATATTGGAAATCGTAGAAGCTTGCTGAGAATTGATCCCATACTTCTCCATCAGTGCCTTTGCGAAGGAATCCTTATTGGAAGATTCACGAGCGAGCTTAATCGTTTCTTCACCATTCTTACCAGCAAGGATCAGAAGAAGTGCGTCATTGATATTCTTCTCTTCCATCGTAGCAATCAGCTTCGAGTTAAAGGAAGAACGAACCGTGTCTCTACGGTAAGAGATCCAGTCCAGAAGGAAAGACTTCACGCCATAGTCGATATCACGATAGTCATCGACCATCTTCAGACCGACAGGATAAGTCTTCTTCAGACCAGTTCCCTTCGTATAGAGCTTCTCTATCGTCGCATACGGATCGGCATTCTGATCAAGATAGATAAGAGTCCGAACGTGCTTCTCACCAGAATAGTCCTTGATGTCTTTGATCTCATCAAAGACTTTCTTCTCACGAAGCTCAACGATCTTTCGGATGATGTCATCAATGGTTGTCTGAAGAGGAATCGAAGTAATCGTAATGATATTCTTCTGGACATCAACTTCGCACTTACCACGAAGAGTGAAAGTACCAAGACCTTCGGCATTGATTCTTTCAAACTGACCATCATCCACGATTTCTGCTCCAGTAGGAGAATCCGGAATCAGAAGGATCTTTGCATCCGAATTCTTCAGGAGGGTAATCGTTGCTTCCAAGACTTCCTTAAAGTTAAAGGGAGGAATATTAGAAGCAAATGCATAACCAATACCAGACAACTGAGGATTGATCAATGCATGAGGATACTTTGCAGGGAGATATTCCGGCTCAACGTCATCGCCAGTATAAGTCGGCTTCATATCGACATTGGAGATATCGAAATCTCGGAAGAAGCACTCCAGTGCATACTTCGAAAGTTTGCACTCAATGTAACGAGAAGCTGCTGCCTCGTCTGACTTATAAGAACCGAAGTTTCCCTGGCCTTCCACAGTAGTAAGGTTATTTGCAATCGGAGAAGCCATCTTCGCACCGACGTCTTCAACCGATGCACTACCATGAGGGTGATATGCTGCGGTAGTGTCCGCAGCAGCCTTTGCCATTTTAATGAACTGAGTACGACCCTTTCCCTTATACAGAGAATAGAGGAATCGTCTCTGAACGGGTTTCAATCCGTCGATCATAGACGGAATGATACGGTAGAGATTCTTATTTGCACCAAACAGCTTGATGTAGTTTTCACACTCTTCCGCCAAATTCTTACGAATGATTTGTTCCATTCATGTCGTCCTTTCATATTTTCATGATGTAAACTAAGATTACATAAGGATCACTCCTATATATACGTTTTCTAGACAATGGAAATACAAGGAATAAGACGTAGACAGTGTAACTATACGAGCTCACTGTCTACGTCTTATTTTTATAATTCTAAAGAGAGTTTGAATTTATGGAAACCAAAACCCATCGCAGATTAATTCTCTGTTAGTTATCAAGGTCATCTCTCTTAATGCGATAAGCGGCCATCATTTCCTTACGTGCTCTCAAATCCTCTTCCGTTGTACCATGGAGCTTTGCAAAGATCTTCAGATCCTTCTCTACGTCATCCATAGTCAACTGAATCAGAATACGGTTATTCGGGTCAAGGGTAGTCTGCCACAGTTCCTTGCCGTTTGCTTCGCCAAGTCCTTTAAAGCGAGACAGAATCTTCGCCTTGTACTTATTGGCAGAGTCAAGGAACTCACCAATACTCATCGGAATCTCAGGACCGTCCTTCTCACAAACTCGCATCATATAACCATACTCAGAGTAGATAGGAGCGAGGTCCTCAATCTTCTTAATGAAGCGATCGGTAATCTTAATGGATTGGAACTTACCATCAATGATACCGGTAATAGAACCCTTATCAGTTACTTTAAGCTCAGGGAATTTCACCTGAAGCATCTCAGTAAAATTAAGAAGGAACTTCCGATTACCAAATAGACTGGGAATATCGGACGTCATATAACCACCGATAACGAAGTATGCGGCGATACGCTCAATGAGGAACTTATTGACACCGAAGTGGTTAGAGACACGAGTCAGTTCATCAGGATAGAATTCTGTATCATAGATGAACTTCTTGAAGACAGGACTCTTCAGATAGTCTTTTCCGTAAGAATCCAGAGCAACCTTATAGTTCTTCAGAACCTTATCCTGATATGCTTCGATGTACTCGTTCTTGGAACGAACAAACGGAGTCTTCTTATCGTCGATATGATACAGAGGAGCGATTGCCTTGTACAGCTTACCAGCTTTAACCAGTTCCGGCATATACAGTGCATGGAATGCACCAATACCAGAAGAGATATTATAGCCGTCGACATCAGAGTCTGTCTCGATGATGATCTTGTCATAATAGCAATTGGCAAGATTAAACTTCGGACCAAAGTTTGTCTTCAGGAGCTTGACGTAGGTATACCATTCCTTATTGGAAAGGATAGTAGATGCGTCACGCTTAAAACCGTTCGCTGTGACGCCACGGAAACTGAAGAATGCTTGAGTGTCAGGATCACGACCATTGACCAGAGAACCAGCTGCCGAACGTCCCTCACAAATATGGAGTTCCTTATAAGCCTTACCATCGTTGTTGCAAGGAGTGAAGTTCGGAATCTTGTGCTTGTCAAACTTATTGACAGTCTCCTTGATCGTCTGCTCACGAATCTTAGAAGCGTCAACACGAGCTTTGCAGTTCGTCTTAATGACCTTCACGATCGCATTCAGCTCATCCTTGTTCTCCGGCTTGGAATAGTATCCATCCATCGCATCAAAAGCGAGCTGTTTAATCGGAGCAAAGAGCATATCGTTGGAAATCTCATTCTTGGTCTGACCAACGAATTGCATCTGAGCATCGGTGAAGATATTGACAACCAGATTCATTCCAGATTCAATATCAACCTTCAGCACAGAATACTTATTCTTCTCTCGATCACTCAGAGCTTCATTTGTCTTCTTCATAAAGAATCGCCAGATAGCTTCTCTGACTGCATTCAAATGAACGCCACCAGAAGTGGTATTCACGTAATTGCAGAAAGAATCTACCCAAGGCTCAAGAGAAGTCGTGTATGCAAACGAAAACTGAAGAGACAAACTTCTCTTAATAGTCTTTTCTCCACGGTAATCCTCGTCAAGTTTGGTTTCACCGTAGAAGTCTTTCGGCTTTACCAAGACAGAATCTGTCAAATGAGATTTCAGAAGATCACTCATATTACCAGACTTATACTTGGTGCTGGAGATGACTTTGTCCATACCCTTCTCAACGGTATAAACGATCTTACAGTCGGAAGGGATAAAATACGAAATACCATCCAGCCATTCTTTCAGGTCATCCTTATTGATGATTGCTGATTTACCGAGGTACTTCGTAGAGGGAATGAACTTGAGAATACAGCCGTGCTTCTTGTTAGACTTCTTGTGCTCGTCTGCAATTTTCACACCATTCTCAAACTCGATGTGATGGCAATTTCCATCACGGTAAGATTCCCAACGAAACATGGAAGACAGTGCATTTGTTGCAGTCAAACCAACACCGTTTTCGCCGGAAGAAGCACCACCCTGTTCACGAGTGAACTTACTACCGGAGTTCAGCTTTGTACACAGAATATCCATCGGGATCTCCTGAGTCTCTGGAATACCACGACCATCGTCTTCGACAATCAGAGAGCCGTCCAGAATGTCAAGAGTTACCTGAATATTCTTAGCAGGACTTTTGGGGTTTGCACATTCATCAATGGCATTCTGAATCACTTCTTTTGCCAGATGCAGCGCGCCTTTACGACCGACATAAGAGATATACATGCCGGTCTTCATCTGAATCTTTTCAATATCCGATTCGATGTATTCCATCTTATCGTCTTTAAATTGGGCCATTCATATCGTCCTTTCGTTTTTCATGCGTAGTCCTATACGGATTAATGGAAAGTTTCCCAATTTATGAGATTAAATCCATTTCGGATCATAGACTTCCTAGCACGAAAAAAAGAATCCAATGTGAATTTGCTATTACACAAATCACATTGGATTCTTCTCATTTAACTACAGTTAAACACAGTGCTTCAATTTTGACGCGATTGCAGCACGTTTTGAGATAAGGTAGCTAAGCTTATCTGTCTCTGTAGATTAGTACCACTCGCCGGCAACACCGGAGCCATCGTTGTCATTGTTGCCCTTTCCGTGCTTCTTGTCCTGGATGACCTGATTCTCGGCACCCAGCTTGATGATCTTGGCCTCGAACTTGCGCCACATCTTCTGACGCCATGCGAACGCATAGGTTGCACGATCGACGTTTGCGCCGAGATCCAGCATACCGACCATCAGGCGAACCTGATTGTCGACTGCGTCCGAAGCTTCCCAGATCTTATCCAGATCCTCCTCGGTGGGGATGGTGGGAGAAATGATCTTACCGCACAGACGGCACTGCATCATGCCCTTCTCAGCAGGACGCAGAGCAGCCTTACGGCGGCCCTTCTTGTTGATGATGACATGCTCGCAGCCACAGGTCAGCAGCTTCTTCTCAGCCTTGCTGATACCCTTCAGACGAAGCTTCTTGTTGGCATGCTTGGATGCATACTCAACAGGATTCTTCATGCAGCCGATGGACAGAGTCTCGCTCATGCTCTTCTCGTCCAGACGCTTAGACAGCTTGGTGCTCACCTTCTCGGAAACACCCTTATGCTTATCATACCGATTATTATGCTTACCCATTATTCTTACTCTCCTTTAGAAAAAGTCCTTGGTGTGCTCATCGCCGCTTGCGATGATCTTGTTCATGCATGCAACAATCTTCGGATACTCATTCTCCGGCAGACTGCTCACATAATAGCGGCGCTGAGAATCACGATTATTCGCTGCGTCATCCTTGCGCCAGTTGTAATACAGACGCAGGGCAGCAGTAATCGTTTCCTTATCGTAAGTCTCGAGCTTACTAAACGCCCAAGTAGTCAGCTGGTCATAGACCTCCTGCTGAGTCTTGTTGAGGCTGTTGTAACGCTCCTTACGCTCCAGCATCGCACACACGATGAAGCTGGGAATGAAGTCGTCGCCCTTACGGAAGACGAATTCGATGATATCGCCAACCGGTGCACACAGAGGCTTATCCTTTGCCAGAGTATACAGGCAATTGATAAGCTTGCGATAGAAGTAGAACTTCTTGTTGCACCGGTTATCGTTATGGATATCCAGAATGGAAGTATCAGGAAGGATGCTCAGCACACTGAATGCAGTTGCTTCGTCGATGCCAGCCTTCTTTGCCTTCTTGATCTTCTTCTCCAGGACCATCTTGCTGAGCTCGATCATGTCGTCGATATCCGTAACGACGGTCTCACCAGTCTTAGAAGACTCAATACGAGCCTGCTTTGCCAGTGCCTCAGCCATATCCTGAACCAGGACTGCATACAGGGACTGGTTCTCAAAACCGTCTCCCTTCTTAACAGCCTTGGTGGCGACCTTTACGAACTCAGGATCAGCCAACCCTTCGTAGAGGTCGTTCTTGATCTCGATGACTTCCTGACGGTAGCCGTAACTCACGAGCAGAGGAATCACACTCTCGCCCATCAACTCGAGCTTCTCGGCGTAATAGGCCTTACGAGCATCCTTCTTGCTCTCATAGAAGTCATTATCCTTACGCCACTTCTTGAATGGAATGAGGAAATTCTTGACTTCCTTGGGAATCTTAAATTCCCGCTTTTTGTTGTCCTTACTCATATAATGAGCCTCCTTGAATTTATTTATCCCATAAAGAGGGGATAGTCAAAATTACCTTAGTGTAACCACTTCGGTAAAATACTATTCCCCTCTTATGAAACCTTACTTAGATACCGAACTTCGAGAAGATGCTCTTCAGGTCAAAATCGGTACCTGCTTCCTTTTCCTTTGCAGGTGTGCGGGTGTTGCTCACCTTCTGGCTCAGCTTCGAGACATCAATCTCGGAGATGATAGAATCATCAGCCTTTGCCTTCTCCTGCAGAGAATTGATCTCTTCGATACGATCATTGATCTTACGAAGACGATCATTTGCCTGGCTCATACCAGAGCAAACAATGAAGACGTTGGACGGAAGATGACGATCGGTATTGACTGCCACATGCTCAAACTCCTCAACGGGAGTGCCAATGACATTCAGAACCTTCGGGATATGGGTGTCGAACCGATCGTTCAGATCAGAAGACAATGCACTGATCACACCAGTACGTGCAATCACACCATCCTTCTCGAGATCTGCAATCGGAGCGGTACGAAGAGCATCAATCAGAGCATCTTCGATGTCGATGTTATCTGCGTCACGACGCTTTGCGATATCCCGAACACCGGCAACAACCAGACGACCTGGAGTGCCAATGATGTTGAGCATGTCGCGCTCGTCGATGGATGCGTAACGAGTAGGAATCTGATAAGTTCCGCGAATCACGTCCATATCATTGACAACCTGCTCGTTCACAGAATCCATCATGGCGATGGCACTCTTTGCACAACGATCGTTGTCGTACAGCATGTATGTAGTGTCAGTCATGGTGCCGTACAGCTCCTTCAGATACTCAACGCTGTTCAGCTGAGTAGACAGAGCTTCCTTGAGCGTGGGAAGCACGCCTACCGTGACGACAGTGCCCTTCGTGTAGACTTCACGAATGATATTCGTCATGAGGATCGCAGTACCAGAGCCAGTACCGCCGCCGGTAGAGGACACGACGAACAGGATGTCACTTGCAAACACATCCTTCAGCTTCGGGTTCTCAAGGATGTCCATAACAGACTTCTTGAGCATCTGCTTCGCCATAATGCGCTGCTTACCAGCACCTTTTGCATCACCCATAAGATAAACCGGAACGTCATCCGGCAGGGTCTGGATATCTCTTTCACTACTATTGATCGCAATGACTGGGACGTTCAGCTTCTTCATAGCCAACGCAGCGATCTGAGATCCGCAGTTACCGATACCCACGACAGAAATATTTAGCATAATTCATGCCTCCTAAAAATATTTTTTGTACGAATAACTAATGGTTTCAGCTTTCGTACTTAAGTATAATATATAAACAAAAAACCGCATGAATAATTGACGCAATGTCATTTTATTCATGCGGCTAGTTTCAGCTTACAGTCGTCAAATATCTGTTTGGATTTAAGAACCGTAAACGCGATAAATGATGTGCATATCCTTCGTGAGGCTCATAGGCTCAGTAGGAATATTCAGCTTGGAGAACAGGTGAATGTCTGTATAGTCACCCTTCAGCTCATTCACATCGTTAGGGTTCAGCTTTGCATTTTCGTCATAGACAGCAGAATACAGAGCAATGGAGTTCACTCGGCTCTCCTCGACGTTACCCTGAGCAGTGAACCACTCCTTGATGTCCTTCTTGGAGATGATCAGATTCATCTCAGTCAGAGTCTGAATTGCCTTGCCATAATCCTTGGTGAAGACATCGTTCTTGACTTCAGAACCATCCACACCATCCTCAGTAGAATCATCGTAGTAGTGCTTGATGACGGGATCTCCATCAAAACGCTTCAGATAGTAAGCGGTGGTGTTTGTGTCAGCCTTCTTCACCTTACCAAAGTAAAGGTTCTGATCATCAGCTGACAGAGTTTCATTCGTATAACGGAAGGGGACCATACCGTCAACAGCACTGTCACGGTACTTAACTTCCTTAGCAGTCAGGTTGTTCTCAGCAGAACCACTGACGCCAATACCGAACAGACAAACCTTCGTACCATATGCATGAGGGTTAGTACCAGTCGGCCTCACAGTTGCACCAGCTGCAATTCCAAGATCCGCATTCAGAGAAGGAATCTCAGTCAGAGAACCTCTCACACCAAAGATCTGCTCCATAGCAAACTGGACTCCACCAATAGGAACCATGTTCTCAGTCTCGAACACGACCTCATCGAGTTCAGAAAGACCGGTCTCAGGATTCTTATGGAGGCCATAGCCGCCGATAATCTGGGTACGGGTCCACAGGGTATTCCGATGGTGATGGTTGTTGCCAATACCGACCTTGTCATTCATGGAAAATCTATCGTTAAGTGTCTTAATCATAGATTTCATCGTCCTTTCTTAGTATATTGAGTAATGCAGGTTCTCAAAAAATCAGGTTACACTAATGTTTTCAGACCTTAGTCTTCATAGGAGATTCTGCATTCGTCTTTAAATCCAAGTTTTGTATTTACGGATTCATTTATCTCAGGAGCCATGATAAAGTCATAGAATCCCATATGAGATGCTGCGCCATGCTTTGCAAGATACTCTTTTGAAATATAGGAGACTTTATCAGAGAAATGGTATCCATCCGGAGTTAAATAATCACCATGAGTACTCTTATGAGCGTCCGTGAAATGGTACTTACTCATCAGTCGACCAATTACAACTTGAATGTGATTCATCTGATCTGTAAAGGTCTTCTTATCAAACTGACTCATCAGGATTTCCATACGAATTGCATCACGATAGCGCAGATAAGTTTTATCCTGTAAAAGAATAGCAAATTTATCTGTGTCATCCGTAAACCTGAATCCATCTTTATCAAAGACTTCAATCTCTTTCTTAAAGAATTTCTCCACGTAAAAACGGAAGGTCTTATCGTTGAGTTCATCAGTCTTTGACACGACATCCGATCTATCTCTAAGTGTATATCCAGTTTGCATCGGATAATACGTCTTGGAATCCAGTTCATCCTTAAACTTCATGTAAGTATCTGGATGAATAAACTTGGAATAATCGAAGAGCAGATCATAGAAGCCAAACTGAGTATCGTTTGCTACGAGATCTATGAAAGTTCTTAAGATTTCATCACGGAAAGGAATTCGATTCTCATACATCTTATAGATGACTTCATATCGGAACCAGTCATGAATATGAAGAATGGACTGAAGCCAAATATAATCTGTGATAAGTTCAAATTGATTCCTATCATTGATCTTGAGATCATCTTTCATTCGGATATCTGCTTGGATATGATGAATATCATCAATGAACCGAAGATCAGAGAAAAGATAGAGAATAGAAGACACATTCACATTATCTCTGAATGTCAACTTCGTATCCATATGCTCCGTAATAGAAGTATCTAGCATATCTGTGTATCCAAACAACTCATCATCTCTCGGATACAATGTAACGATATATCGTCCATAATCCATTAGACGGAGCAAGCTCTCAGGCTTCATATCCAAGACATAGATAACTTCCATATTCAGAAGATCTGTCGTATAGGATTTGAAGAACCGAATGAATCTCAGAAGAACATCTTCCATCGTAGAAGAATATCCAATTGATGAACCAAGAGTTCTCAAAGAAGGAATCATCTTCAAAAGACGGTTGATGATGTGAGTTGCATACTGAGGAACCTGATCTTTATCGGTACTTTCGACGAACGCCCAAAGTGCCGGATTCCGGTACATCAGATAATCCATAAACGTAGATGCATATCGAGGAGCAAACTCCAAACGACATCCATTTACCATACCAGCAAGTTCATCATCGAAAATAACTCGATTGTCTCGTGTTGAAATGGAATCCTCGGACGGGCGCATGCTGATATAGTATTTATGACCACGAATCGGGAGGAACTTAATATAGCTCTTTCTAGTATCATAATCATAAGTAGTATTATAGCTTCTGATATAAATATCATTGGCATCAAACTCATATACCTGAGACCAGGTGTTAGATGCCGGATGGAATTCTACATAAGAGCCTTCCTGAATATCTTTAAACAGATTGCTCAGATAGTTACAAGTTGTGATCATAGTCTTATCATGGACAAGACAATGCTCCGCATCTTTTGTAGTATCGACGTGAGCAAGAATCCATCCTTTTGTGAATCCATCATTCTGAGTGATGGTATCCCAATCAGTAAACGGCTTCGAGTCACCAATTGCAAAAATATCCTGAGTTTCTTCAGCATAGTATGCTGCATAATAGAAATCTTTATACAGGCGATATTCTTCAATCGTTTCTGCATGAGCCATTTTATTCAAAAGGAAATCATACATCTCAAGAATATCTGAATACATCATATTCAGATTATCTGCTGTATACGGACCATCCATCTCAGGACGCTCAAAGTACTTAGCAAGCTCGTCATTCAGTCTATCATAATAAGGACTAGACGTCAGCTTCTTGTCAAGTTTTTCCTTTTCTTCTTGGGTAGGATTCTCTTTATACTCATGACCAAGAATGACCTTCTCACGAATCTTATCAAAATTCTCACGGAAGTTAAATCCCATCACATGGAGAATCTTAGAAGGAGTAGCCAAAATGTTACCACGAAGATTATTCATCTTGCATGTAAGAGCACAAAGAGTAACGATCGCATCAAAGATGCTAATGCTCTGATAGGTAAGAACTTTCGGAAGATCAAGGAAAATCGTATATTCTTTAAAACGATTATCCAGAAGCATCTTCAGAGCATAGACGTTATCAAAGAAAAGTCGAGTCATTCGATACGAGATTGATACACCCATGTACTTTGTCTCAGCATAGTTATATTCAACCTCATATAGTGCTTTCTTTAATTCGTCATCGTCAATCCAATACGGATCGGGAGAAGTAACGCTACTATATGATTCAGAGATAGCTTCCTTCTGAAGAGCATGATAGTAGTCGTGAGCGTTTACATCAATCTTCTTGAAATAAACGTCATACATCGCCTCATAATCAGGAACTTCTCTTCCTGTAGCCGGATCTGTCTTCGTTGCTACAATAGGCAATCCTTTTTCGTCAAACAGCCGATCTTTAACCAGGCAGTATTTATAGATCTTAAGACGATCGAATCCAAGAATGGATGCAATATCGACAAGAACTTTCGTCGTTCCCTTATTCTGAACGAGAAGATTCAAGTTCTGGACGATTTGAAGTTTCGTGTCGTTATCCAACGAGCTATCATATGGAACGCCATAGCAATTGAACAGGCATCTCACACAATACTCGTCAAAGAAATCACGTTCAATCGTGAACTTCAGAATACGAGCAACGAACTGCTGAAGAGTCATCACCATGATGCACAGAGCAATGAAATTGTCATAATACCCAATCGTCTGGCGATGCTCAGGGACATAAATTGTCACCATGAAATATTCTCTGCACTGAGAATAGATCAAAGAGAAACTATTCCACATTGTAGCAGAGGAAATATTCGGAACTCGGATAATCTCAAAAGCCTTTGCACTTCTTGCTGTCACAAGATCGACTGCTTTACTACCAAGATAATTCAAATATTTCTTACTAGGATTCTCAGCAATCAATTTATCAATGTATCCAATTGCTTGAAGCACTGATACTTGACCAATATCCAGTTCATGAATAGCGACATCGCTTGGAAGATTATATTCTTCTGCGATGTCAGCAGGTACGTAAAAATAGTCATCCGGATCTTCATCTCGATCAGGAAGACCAATCAACATTCGATAGTAATTATTCTCTTCCACATAAGTAGAGATAATTTTCTTACGTCGATTCTCAACAAGATCTTTTCTTACATCATGCTGGAATCCGATCGTACCATCAGCATTTGTGTATTTATAAATGACAGGAATCTCTCGGTTATTGTAGACATAATCAAGCAGTTCCCCTCGTGTGATTGTAATTCCCGCAGCATAATAAACGTCGAGAATTTCTTCTTCCGTGAAATTTTCGTAACTTTCGAAAGTATCTTCTTTGCGCATTGCTCTTACGTAGAGATCGCCATTCCGCATACTTTCCAAAGTCTCGGATTCATCAGCTAAGACTTTATACTTGATGACAGAATCTTGTACGATAGTCATAAAGTCTTTCGAAAGCTGACTTACCATATTAATATCAGCCATTGTATCACACTCACCTCCATTATTATTTCATTCTCAGAGATTATACCAATGTCTTCACTAGAGAATTCTAGGGCCAATAAGAATATGCCCTAAAAACATGCTATTAACGATTTTTAATAGAGAGGAGAAACTACTATGCCAAGAAATCTCCCTGGTATCGAATATAACCAAGAAAAAAATGAATCCGGAAAAGTAATTCCGTTCGTCAACGCTGGCGAAAGTATGTATCAGATCCCTCTGTATAAAGGAGTCGAATACTTCTCAAATATTGATTCCTATACGAATTTCATCAAAGGCTGTGAACGTATGGTTAGAACGAATGATCGCTACTCAAAATACATTTACTACTTGAAGAATGTCATTGGTCTGGATCATTGCCAAGTTCTTCCTGATGTAGAGCCTGATGTAGAGGGAAAGATTGAAATTGAGATGCACCATGGTCCAATCTTCACACTCTTTGATTATTGTGAAATTATGACAGAATGGTTTATCCTCAATAATAAAAAGATCAGTACCTTTAGAATTGCTGACGAAGTAATGAACGAGCATCAGCTAAATCATATTCAAGTTGTGATGCTTCTTGCCACAGTTCATGAGGAAGTTCATAACAGGAATATCTTCATCAACTATAATCAGGCATGGGGTGATCTAAATGCATTCATTGAGAAATATGGTATTGCAATGAGTGATCGCCTCAAGGAAAAACTCAATAAGTACATCGACCGTTCTATGATGTATGATAGTAACGACTTTGGTATTCTCCAGCTAAATGACACGGTAGTGAAACTAGCCGCTAAGAAAGGAGACTAATATGTCTATATATCTCACAATTGCAATTGCAATAATTACATTTATTATCGGTGCAGCAGTTGCATCACGCATTGTCTATGTCCGATATAATTATAAGATCAATAAGGTTCTTGCAGACACTCAGAATCTTATCAATAAGATTCAGGATTCCACTCCTACTTTGGAGATTGATCAGAGAATAAAATGTACTCGAGAGTTACTGACTCTCATAGATGATACAGTAACTCTCGAGCTTGTAAATAATAAACGCTATGAAATTTTCCTCGATAAAAAAGGGAAAAATATGGATATTGATAAAGACATTGAAGAAATCTCTAAGGCAGTATTTAATTCAATCAAGCCCGAAATCTTCAGTGATAAGAATCTTGTCATGACGAAAGAATATCTGATGCGTTGCATCACAAAGAGAACTTTCGTTGCTGTCCTAACATATGTGGATAAAAATATGATGGATCAGCTGACTCAGAAAGAGCAAGCATAATCCATCATACATGTCAAGAACTCAAAGTAAATTTGTACTGGTAATGCCCAGTTTCCTCCACGTACTTCTTCTCAATTTGAGCAGGAGACGTGGAGATTTTATTCGGCATCATATCGTACCGATGCTTAGCCTTCTCAAGTTCATCTCGGTATTTATAGGGATGGAAATCAATCGTATTCCATTTCTGTTTTACCTTGAAGCATTCCCTCTCATGATAGAAGAATTTCACATGTGGTGTGTAATACTGTGTCAAATGAAGGAAAATGATCAGATCATCAATAAACTGATACTGTGAGACATAAAGCTTACAGCAGAACCCATCCGACATAATATCATCATGATTCTTATAGAAGTAATTGCTGATCCAATCCGGAATCAATCCATCTGGTTGACATACGCCATACATTTCGTTGTAAATAACTTCGAGCAAACGAATCCTCTCCTCAGTATATCAGAATATTGAGGAGAGGAATTATCACCTTAGAGAAGTTATAGTCGATATTCAGATGAGCTGATTTCTCTGATCCTTCATATGGTATGAAAGTCTCATCATCATACGTAACTTCTCCGCCTTCGTCAATCATTAGACTATTCTGATTGAATTCTCGATAGTATCCAGGTTCTAACTGTCTCAGCTTATACGCCGTCGTAAAATCTGAAAGATATCGAAAAATGTTGTGTTGCTTTCCTTCCTCGATATGTCTGAAAAGTTGTTTGAAAAATGTGAGCATGTAATCTTCGTGAAGATGTAGAGTCTCGTCAGAGATTCCCTTCACAGCAAGTAGTTCTTTGCTAGGCAAATATGAGCCTTTGTAGTAGAGCTCGAGTGGCGGTAGATAGAGATAAGAACTATAGACATTTTTCGGTCTGAATAGGCATGGGCCAAATTCATTTATTTTACATTTCCGAAGGCAAAAGATTGCATCTTTCTTGATCGCAAGAATATCTTCATCTTGGATATTATTTGCTTCAAAAAATCTTCTACGAATATCAACGAATGCTTTCTTTAATCCTTCATTAAACTCTTTATTTTTTCTACACAGCTTACCAATCTTCACCACTCGTTTACTTCTTGGTAGAGCTGATATTTTTTCAATCTGATCCTGTGGTAAAAGATGGTATTCAGAGCACAGGCTAGTATTTGCTGATTTTAAGTCATACTCAATAATCGTCTTTCCAGTTAAAATGGAAACTCCTTTATTGAGATAATTATCTTTGAGGTATAGCTTACTATATTCTTCTGCCATTTTCACACAACCTCCTTTTGATTATTTTCCTGTCGATTTCACTATGAGAAGACAAAAAAGAGACAGCCAGTGGGCTTTCGCCCACCAAACTGTCTCACTAGGGAAATTATTTTCTGTTGTATTGTGCCTCTAGCAGTTCAAGAAGTTTACTAGCCATTTCTCCACGACTCATATCAGAATAATACTCACCCCTGGCTTTCAATTCATTCTTCAACTGCTTTGCGGTACAACTTTGCACATACATTTTACGTCCTCGACGCGTCATCATACTACGCATCTTGTCTTCTTCCTTGGCATCCTTGATTACATCATCACAGAGAATCAGGATGTCAATGTCATTTTGAGTAAGAGCATCACCTCCTTTCATATGTCCAGTCTTCTTATAGTCGTAGATTTCAAATCCGAGGAATTCTTCTCTCACGAAATCACGAATGAGTTTCAAATGCCGATATTTCTTTTCAGACTCAGCACATACAAATACAATCGTAAGATCAGATTCATAGTGTGCCTTAATAAGAAGAGCAAGTGTCGGAAGCATCCTATGAAGAGACTCCTTATACTTCCTTTCATATTCAGGATCTTTATAGTCTTTATAGTCCAAGATCATTTCCATATCCGGATAGAATCCGATAGACCCATCTATGATTTGCTCTCTAAACTTGCTATTATTCGCGATCGTTCCGCGACGGACTCTTTGAGATGCCAATACAAAATTGGTCTCAAAGATGTCCTCGGCTTTTTCTTCTACGACATACTTTGTGATGAGCGTTTTACCACTCATAAAGTATATCAACGTTTCTCATCCTTTCTAGGAATTAACGACGAGTAATGACGAAGTTCTCATCCTCGTCATCGTCTTTCTTAGGAGTACGCATAATGATTGCTGCGCGCTTCTCCTCCTTCCGACGATCCGGAAAGAAGTCATCCTCATCGAATGCATCATCATCCTCGTCATCATCATCCGACGAAGTCTGCTTCGGCTCTTCCGCCTTATAATTCGGATCACCAATCTGCTTATAACGTGCGATAATCCGATCAAGCTCTGCCGGATCATTAATAGGTGCAAGAATTTCGGCAACATTCGTCAGAAGTTCACGCTTCTTTGCAGACTCGTCAGAGACTCCAGTCGCTTCTGCAATCTCTTCATCAGTTGCAATCATATCCGGAGTCAGAGGCATTCCAGTGGCCATTGCAATGGACGGATCAATCCCTTCTCCAGACTCAACACGCTTTTTCTGCTCATCATAGATTGCATTCAAGCGTGCTGCTTCTGCATCGGTTTCTTCGTCAACTCCTTCGATCGGGTCATCATCCTCAGGCTTATTGGCATCCATGATCAACTGGAAGATGGAACCAATGAACTCAGGATCATTCCACTTGGTATCAACGAGATACTCGGAGATATCCTTGTTCGCAGGAGTGTTCCCAGCAGTCATCTCGGTATCCGGATCCAAATAGAACTTATGGAAGAATGCCTTCATTGCTCGAGCATTGTCTTCAGACTTGCATATTGCAGCAACCTGAGGCATCGTTGCATTGGTAAAGCTGAAACTGGACTCCGCCATAACCGTCTCAAGATACTTCTTGAAGAACGTCTCACAGATACCATGCTCTGCAAGATAATTGAAAGCAATGGCAAAGTTGTCAAAGCTTTCATTGTCCGCATAATACCCAGCAACATAATTCGTACCAACCGGGAAGAACTTATACTGAGTATCATTGAACTCGGTAATCGTTGCCATGGATGTTGCGAATTCATCACGAGACATAACAAAACTCGGACGAAAATGAATTGCGGAGTTCATGAACCAATCAAATGCTTCGATGGTATCCTTATGCCCAACGATCGTGTTTGCATTCGGATTCACCTTGAGATAGTCAAGATTGATACACAGGGAATTGACACCATCACTAATCTTGACGACGTTATCAAACAGCTGCTGAACAACCGGATCTTCTTTGAAGAAGATATGGAGAGAATTGAACTGAGTCTCGATCGGAATCGTATACTTAACATCGTGAGACGTAAACTGAACGTCATACGGCATCGGAGCCTTGATCTCTTCAAACACGAGAGGAGAGGGTTCCTTCGCCTTCGCATTCTCCAAAACCTCCGGAGGAATTGTCTCAGGCTCTTTCGGCTTCTCCTGCTTGATGGCATCATTCTGGCCAAATCCAGAATCACTCCGAGCGGCATCGAGAACCTTCTTCAGGTAATCATCATGCTTAGATGCCTCTTCTAAGTCAACCTTCTTCGGAGGTTCAATCTCATCATCCTCTTCGTCATCGTCATCGACTTTCGGAACAGGAGGAGTCAATTCCAAAGACTCAGGGACTCCGTTATTACCTTTCTTCAAGAAAGAATCCTCTGGATTATACTCGAAGCCCATATTGGACGAAAGAGTCTTCATCCATTTTTCAAAGTCCTCATCGTCTGCTTCATCCGACTCGCCGAACTTATCCTGGTCGATATGGACATCAGATTCTTCCTCAGTATCATCGTCTTCATCAGACTCCTCAGTAGAATCTTCATCCTCATCATCATCTTCCTCTTCGGATTCGTCGTCATCATCTTCATCATCAGAATCATTTGCCTGAGCATACTTGAAGATACCAACGAATTTCCCGTTGTCCTTCGTCTCAGGTTCATCCTCTTCCGTCATCTGACTCAGAATCAGATCATTATCAGACACATCAGAAGATTCTTCATCATCAGAATCATTTAGAATCGGATAACACACAGGAAGCTGGTTCAGGAGATCTTCGGTCGTAATCTTAGTCGGAACATGCTTACCCTTGATAACGACGGTATCTCCTTTCTTGAATTTCTCTTTCTTAGCCTCTGCACGAACCTTGTTCATGTCAACAGGCTTACCGGTCTTCTTTTCAATTTCGGTTACCATATCATCGAGAGCAATCAATTCATCGAGCGTCAAGGCAGCCTGTTCATCACGAGACCGACGCTGGGCTTTCAACGTATAGCCCAGATAATGAATATCCTCTTTGACAGAGGGATCCGGATTGATAAATACCGGACGAACTTGGTTTGCAAAATCTACAAACCCATTTTTCTTTTTAGACATTTTCGATTTCACTCCTTTAATTATTTTAAGAGTTTTTACCTCTCTAGTATATTACATATAAATGACAAAAAGAAACAGCACTAACTTTCTAGGCGCGAGTTAGTGCTGTTTCTACTTATGCCATGGCGATCAACTGATCCAGATATGTCTTGGCTTCTTCCGAAGTCATATCTTTCTTCAGTTTCGGACCAGAGCAATCCTTTTCCGGCGTATCTTTCTTGGACTTGCCACGATACTTCATCGCTTTCTTCTCACCAATCTCAACGAATTGAGTCGGAGCAGTCATCTTATAAGCACCTTCAGCCTCCATGATATCACCAATCTCATTCTGCTCATCTTCCTTCGAGATTCTTCTCCGGATCGCAGAAAAGCTATACTTCTCTTTACAGAATGGGCAAATCAGGTTATTGTAGTCCGAATCAAATTGAAGCTGAGCATGCTCATCGCACTTCGTGCACTCAAAACCACGATAAGACAAGGAATAGATATATGCGAAATCGAGAATCACGATCTCACCATTTTCTCTCGTTCCCCAGTTCACGTAGTTATTGGAAGAAACGCCGATATCGCCAACCAGATAATTCTGACTAATTTCTCTCAGAATATCTCTCATCTGATCCTGACATGCCATATAGTCCGCCATGGAAAAGATCGTCACGTACTCAAAGAATGCAATGAGTCCATCCTCAGAGCACTCATAGACCTTGACGACATACGGATACAGATTGTGAGCATACTTAAACTCACGACGATTGTCCATTCGACCCGCACTATCCAGTGCAATCTTTACAGCATATCCATCAATCAAAATGCCATAACGATTTGTGCCATTTCCAAGACGATCAAACGGAACGTGATACTCATTGAGAAGCTCAACGATCTTCGGAGTTTTCTCATTATTACTCACTCCATGAGCATCACTTACCTGACGAAGTTTCATCAGGAGTTCTACAGGGAAATACTGAAGAATGCGAGAACGCATCTTCATCTTAGTACCCTGAAGTTCCACATTGGATACCATCTTTTGTCCTCCCATCAAAAGCTCGTGAAATCTTCCATGTATTTCTGATACTCTTTCGCGGTATCGAACTCATCATCTTTCGTGATGTTATCCATGGCTTCACGTGCTTTCTTTTCTTTCTTAGCCTTTTTCTTTTCCTTCTTCTTACGTTTCTTTTCAGCAGCCTCCTCTTTCTCGCTCTTCTTCACGTCGACCTCAACGATGTCCTTACCCTTCTTACGGGCTTTCTTCCGTGCGTCGATTTCCTGAAGGCGTCTAAGAAGTTCTTCTTCCTTCTTCTTATCACGTTCCTTTTCTTTATCTCTCTGACGCTCTTCATCCGTTCGAGTATCCATGAGCATAC
>UMCO01101942.1_pt1 | contig 22363 bp, 24 predicted proteins | sample 1964251 | NCBI WGS metagenome assembly UMCO01 (sample SAMEA4835970, study PRJEB28245) | human gut metagenome | biome: gut microbiome; material: fecal sample | place: Denmark | collected 2008
CGCCATATTTTGCGGGATGGACCGCCTGGGAATAGCAGTTTATAGTTAACAGTTAATAGTTATAGTTTACGGTTGATTTCGTGGTTATTTGCTGATAACTTGCAGATTTCTTGTTAATTGCTTGGTGGTTTCGAGAAAAAAGTGTAACTTTGGCGGCAAGTTATATAAATTAAATAATAGGAGATAGGATTATGGCATTAGCAATTAGTGGTATTCCAATGCTGACAGGTGATGAGGCTTTAGCTTTCAGAGAAAAAGCTGAAGAAACATTGAAGAATCGTGGTAGCATAGATTTCTCAAAGCAGCGTGCTGAGATGAAGGCTATTCTGGCAAAAGCAAAATTTTAAGTTAGTATTATGGGATTTTTAGCAGATAAAACGGTGTTTTCACCATTGACAAAAGAAATATTGGAAGAATCTATTTCATTTTCATGTGGCAATGAAGACTTGGATGGATTCTTCCATAATGATGCTGTGTCTTATGCCGACAACTTGTTCGGTAAATCTTACTGCTATTATCTTGAGGAATCAAAGGCTGATATCGTATGTGCCTTTACGGTCTCAAATGCCAGTATTTTCACAAAATACTTGCCTAATGCGAGAAAGAAAAAGGTTGGAAAGCATGTTCCTCATATAAAACAGGATTTGATATATCCTGCTGTACTTATAGGAAGATTGAGAATTTCAACAAAATTTCAGCATCTTCATATAGGAACAGAAGTAATGGACTTTATTAAGTCCTGGTTTGTTGAGCCATATAATAAAACGGGATGTCGTTATTTGGTAGTTGATGCCTATAATGAAGATGTGCCTGTAGCATTTTATAAGAAGAATGGTTTTGATTTTATGTTCAGCACAGAAGAGCAGGAAAAATCATATAGAGGTATTGTTTCTGATAAGCCATTAAAGACTCGTCTAATGTACTTTGATTTGATACTTATCAAGTAGGTTAAAAAGCAATGTAAAATACACCGATAAGTGTAACTGCTTGCAATATGCTTGGTATGCTGTATTGGTGATATAGCCAGGAATAAAATATGAGAAATGAGGGTAAGCAGTCAATTTAGGTATTGCCTTGGATATAAGGTTCCTTACCGTTAAGGAAGGCTCCACCTCTCATCTCGGTCTTCTTCTCTTAGGGAAGAAGAGGGAAACCGCCCTTAGTGCTATATTTGCCCCACCTGTCCCTCCCCAGCGGGAGGGTCCTTACCCTATACCCAAGCCCTAAATCCCTACCATAGGGATTAGGGATGTAACCGCCCTCCGGTGCTCGGAACCGCTTCGCTCTAAGGTTGGCGGGGCATCAAAGCCCTCGCCATGTTGTGCGGGATGGACCGCCTGGGAATAGCAGTTTATAGTTTACAGTTAATAGTTATAGTTTACGATTGATTTCGTGGTTATTTGCTGATAACTTGCAGATTTCTTGCTTTTTTCTCATCAGGATTGTTGTAATCCGCTATGGAAAAGCCATTGTTCTTTTTATAGGCAAAGCGTATATTGACCGTTTTCTTGTCAAAGGTTACCTAGAGTCCTGAGTAGAACCTGTATCTGATATTTTCATACAACAGTTCTTGTTCTGAAGCCTTCTTCATGGAATCCATCCTCAGAAAGATTCCAATCTTTTTCATTTCCCATATAGTGTGCAAATACTTTCATATCATTCTTTTTTATTCTTATGTTTGTGTTTACTTTTGTGTTTGCATTTGTGTCAGCAAATCGTATCCAGCTGTTCCTTCACTTTTTCTTCTTCATTTGCACCCTTTGTTGATAATCTTAAGAGTTGGAGATGATATGATTTGAAGATGTGGTCCTTTAGGGCGTCACGACTACTTTGTACGGTTCCTTTATGGTGATAGGCATAACCATCGATTTCTATACCGAGTAATGGTTGCTTGGTAGCCCGATTTATGATCAGGAAATCTACATGGGTATTGAAATTGCCTGCATAAATTCTTTCTTCTTCACTCATTAAGTCTGTTTGCCTGAAGATTGAACGCAAAGGGATATGGCATAATACATGGAGACAGGAATACTTCCGGTCACTTTCAAGTATACTTTTGATCAGAGAATACGCAATGTTCTCAGAAGCATACACTGAGATTTTCGGATGGCTTTCCAAGAATGCAATGCGCATATCAGTATATTGACTATAGAGATAGTCAAAGATAGAAAACACCTTGCTGTCTACGACCTTACAGTTATTGTAGTCAATATAATCAATGAGATCTTTGATGTTACTTGTCTTCTCTTGCTCATTGCCTGTTACCACTAGGTAGAATTTCTTCTTAGCTCTTGATACTGCTACATTTATGAGATGTGGATCATCAATGAAATCATTAATCTGATTGCTTACTACACTCATAATAATGACATCCTTCTCTCTTCCTTGGAACTTATGAACAGTACCCACTTCAATATCAGGTAACTGCTGGCGAATGGCATTCACCTGATTATTATAGGGGGTAATGATTCCTATTTCATCCAAGCAAATATCTTTCAGCTCAGGAATTATCTCTTGTTTGATGACTTCAATTTCTCTCAGATTGGTCATGTTTGCTGCATGGTTACCCTTTACTGTCTTATAAGCAGCAAGAACATTTTTGTTGGTCTCATCTTCCTTCATAATGAGAAGATTTCCACCATAAAACTTCTGGTTACAGAAGTTGATGATACGGGAATTGCAGCGATAATGTTCACGCAGTAAGGTTTGGGGTACAGCCTTGATCATGATACTTACTGACTCCAGGAAACTATGATTAGCACTATCATATCCATTATCTATGTGGGATAAGCCAAAAATAATTTTCAGTTTCTCTCTATCATTATTTGTAATTACATTTGGCAACTGTTTTGTATCGCCTACAATTACAGCGTTCTTTGCACAGGTAAGAGCCAACGTTCCTGTCTCAAGTGATACTTGAGAGGATTCATCCATAATTACATAATCATAGATCGTATTGCCGCCTAATGAAGATCGAGCAGAGAAAGTTGTACTCGTAATAACCGGATATTCCTTGAGGACTTCCTCAGCCTGGGTGGACAACGTATCTGCATCCGTAAACTCGCGACGCATTCTGCCTGAATATCTGGCATGAAGCGTATTTTTCAATATCATCATTGAATGATCAGATAATGAATCCATAAGAGTTTTGTTGTCATGCAGCTGTAATTCATCTTCTATCTGTCTTAGCTCCTGTTCCAGTTCTTCAATTCTCTTCATATAGTAAAGGGCCTGAAGTTCTATAATGAGCTCATCCAGGTGATGTTTATCAAACTTACTCTTGAGATGCAGCCAATATCTGATAAGCAGGCTTGTCCATAACCATTTCAGCCATTGCCAAAAACTCTTGGAATTATCATCTCTGGTATCGGCAAACTCCTGAAGTTTTACCCACATTTTCGTCAGCCTTATAGAAGATAAAGAACGCTTGAGGTAGAATGTGCCATCTGAAATGTTATGATTGCTCTTGAAGTGAGTCCATTCCAAATTGAGGTTTTCCAATTCCAACCTTGAAGTTGCCTGTTGATTCTTTAAATCAAAGACTTTGTCTAATTGCAAAGAAATTCTTTGAATCTCTTTTTCAACAACAGTTTTTTCCTCTTCTTCTATTCCCCAATCTTTTACATTCTCTGGTATTGGGGGTTGTCCTTCCTTGATAAAGGTCTCCTTATTATCATGGCTTCCCAAAGTTGCAACAATGAAATCAATCCCGTACTTGGCGAGTTTCTCCTTTACATTTGCTGTAGCAGAATTGTTATTTGATACTACGAGTATTGTTTTTCCCTGTATGAGAAGATTGGCTATGATATTGAGAATTGTCTGAGTCTTGCCTGTACCTGGAGGTCCCTGGATGATACTAACCTGATTTCTCAATGCGTTCTCCACTGCCTTCTTCTGACTGGAATTGCAGCCAAAAGGGTAGATAAAGAAGTCTGCTCTAAGTTTTTTGCTATGATGTTTAGTATTAAGATAAACATCAGCAGCTGTAGAATTAGGTATCTGCTTTATCTTTTCATAGGCAGTTAAGAGAATCTTTTGGTTATTGATGTCATTCTTTAAGGGATTGATCTCTGCCACCTGTTTAAGATAGGCCCAGACATTTCTTGCCTTTTCATCTGCCAGGCAAGAAACTTCTACTTGAATTCTGCTTCCTGGATATTCTTCTACCTTGTCAATTTTATATTTAATGCGCCAGTACTTCATACCATGATGTGTGAAGCACCAGAGATCAGAAATGCCTTGTCTTATGGTACCATCCAGCATCACTACAGCATACTCTCCGTCAATATGTAAAGACTCCTCTATGATGACCACATTTTCTTTTTTGTAAAGATATGTTTTCGGGTTTTCCTTAAACATCACAGCCATTTTCTGCTCATTGGCGGGAGTAATGCTCTCAATATTCAAGGAGCGTGGCTCTCCTTTTATGAGGATTATTTTTGATGATATATCTAACATGTTTAATTTTTTATAATACATTGTTGCGAGTGCGTATGGTAATTCTCCTAACTCCAAAATACAAAACTAATGGTTATACTGCACCATCATGTCACTCGTATCTTTTCTTCCATATTCGGAACTGCACCAATTAAAACATGTGCAAAGATACAATGATTTAATGTAATATCCAATTTTTCAAGCATATTTCTTTAAGATATCACCCGAGAACTTAGAAGAGATTGTTGAGTACTACTCGGATGCTGAGAATGACAGGATGGTTGAGATACCATATGAGGTAGCTCACAATCTGATCTATGGTTCCATAGAATTTGCCAGATCACATCATCGATCTCTTGCTGACTATAGATCACGAGGAGTTGCGTCAGGACTTGGAGAACATAATCAGGTATGGCTTGGGCAAATACCAGCATTTGAAAGCGACAGGGGAACTGTTTGCTGCCATACGTCATAGCATCATCCTTCTAGCAGAGGTGGTTAAGAGCTCCATCGGGGTGAACTGCTCGGCAGGAGTATGCTCTTGATGTATATGAACGGTATCACAGGTTAGAGGAAGACAGCAACAGGTAATGGAGTAAAGGCATCATCGCATTCTTCCTTTGGCTGAGTTTTGGGCTTTAGAGGGTAGTGTTCTCTGCTAAATAGCATTGGTGGTGCTTTTGTTTACATATCGTGCCAATTCATCAAAAAGGTCTTTTGCCTTTGGGATGAATTGGCACTATTATATAAATATCATCAAAGCAGTTTTTCCTTGAGAATTCTGCTTCCATTGCAGCATTTCATTATATATTTTTCTCTTCATAATTTTCTGTTTATCACGTTATGACGACCTATCTTTGCCCTATTTCTCACGTTTTGATGAGATAACAGTGGGCTATTTCTCACGTTTTGACGATTTTTTATGTTGCAAAGATACAAAAAAATGCCTTAAGTTATTCACCGAAGTCTTCTTTTTCATAAAGGCGTAATCAGCAAAGTCTCGCGCACCAGCTACAATTACCTTATAGCTGTTGAGGTAACTGGTTTTGATGACGGATAGGGCTTTTTCCTTATCTAGCACCTTGTCATTTAAGTGATCTTTTTCCATTTTCATTGTTTTTCCTTTCTATTTTTTTGCAAAATTAGCTGAATGGTGAGAAAAATAGTTGCTCTGGAGAAAATATTCTCGACCTGTGAAACGAACTTTCATAGCTGCCCCGTAACTTTGCACCAGAATACAGAATCAGGCACAAAGTATATGAGTGTCAATTGTTTTACTTTTAAAATATCAGACAGATGAATACGGCATTAAAGATGAAATTGGAGGAAATGAACAGACGTCTGAATGAGGCTCTTGATACTGACCTCTTCGAAGAATCTGAGTCTGAATTTAATGAATTTCAGGCTGAGGTAGATTCCTTTGAGAGAGAGTTGGAGGAGATATCGGAGTTCAGGCAGGATCATCTGCAGCTTTCTGAGCTGAAGAAGATTGGTGCCATCCAGAAGAAAATCCGGCAGGTGAAGAATGGGTATAATTTTTATGACCCTGAGTATGAGAGAAGTGTTATGTTTCCTAATGGTGAGGACGAAGAAGAGGATGATTTCTTCATTTAAAGATGGCTGATGGGAAACAGACCTTATTTGAGAACCATATTGGGAGGAACTGACTTCAAAAGTCTTTCCCTCATGGAGAAAATTATATGTATTAATGTAGTGCTATTATGGTTATGCAAACGTCATGTAAGAAAGGTATGGAGCAGATGGACTTGCTCCAAGCCTTCGAGATTATCGTAGACAAGGCCAAGGGTTCTTCACTTGGTGAGAAGTTCTATCAGGAGGCAGACCCATATCTTGGATTTGTTTCTGACAAGTTGTGTATCTCCAAGCGTGCCAGTGCCATCATGGCCTTGTTTGCCGACAGGTGCGATGACAATCACATCCAGTTTTCTGACTATACGGATTTTCTGGATTGCAGAATCCTTAGCTTACTTCGATATTCCAAGGAGACAGAGGAACTTGTTGACAAGGAATATGTCTGCCGGAGTAAGGATGAAGGTCTTTACTACTGCATCCCCATGGAGGTGATGGAGGCATTTCAGCAGAATCAACGTTATATACCCTCTGATGTGGAGGAGCTTACAGCCCGGGAATTGTTTGACAAGTTCAATGAACTGTTCACAAAATGCCGTCGCAGGAAACTTGACAGGCAAATATTGAAAAAGAAGCTCAGGGCATTGGCTCGCAAGAATGAGAACCTGGCTTTTGTCAAGGCCATGTCTTCATTTGACATAGATGAGGAAGATACAGAATTTTCTCTTTTTCTGTTGTTCTGTACACTCTTTGTCATAGATGGTGATGACGATATCCGCTATCACGACTTGGAATTTCTCTACGAGGAGGGAGAGGCTGACTGGAGATGGGCAAAGAGAGGCTTGAGCCAAGGTGACCATTTGTTCTTAGTGGAGAAGTTTATCGAGTATACCAATGATGATGGCTTTGTGGACAGGGAGTCCTTCAAGATTACAGACGATGCCAAGAAACTGCTCTTCTCTGAACTCAACCTGTCTTCCATGCGTGGTGTCCGGCCGAAGGGAGGGATGTTGTCATTTGAGGACATCAAACCCAAGCAACTGTTCTACAACAGTAAGGAACGAAAGCAAGTTGATGAGCTGGCAACACTCTTGGAGGAAGAGCACTACCAGAGTATCAGAAATCGTCTGAGGGAAACCAATTTCAGGAGTGGCTTTGCTTGTCTTTTCTATGGCGCGCCTGGTACTGGCAAGACGGAGACTGTTCTTCAGATAGCCAGGAAGACAGGGCGTGACCTGATTCAGGTGAACGTGTCAGAGGTTAAGAGCATGTGGGTTGGCGAGAGCGAAAAGAACATCAAGGGTATCTTCGATGACTATAAGCAGAAGGTGAAGCAATCTGTCAAGGCTCCTATCCTGTTATTCAATGAGGCTGATGCTATCATCGGCAAGCGTCAGGTGGGAGCGGAAAGAGCTGTGGAGAAGATGGAGAACAGTATTCAGAACATCATCCTTCAGGAGATAGAGCAGCTGGATGGTATTCTCATCGCCACAACCAACCTCGCAGAGAACATGGACAAGGCTTTTGAGCGTCGTTTCCTCTATAAAGTGAAATTTGAGAAGCCTGATTTGGCTTGCCGTTCACAGATTTGGCAAGCGATGATACCTTCTTTGGAGGATGCTGATGCTTCTTTCCTTGCTGCCCGCTATGATTTCAGTGGTGGTGAGATTGAGAATATTGCCCGTCATTACACCATTCAGACCATTTTGCATGGTAGCCCGGAGAAGATGGCCAAGTCTCTTACCGAGTTTTGCGAGAGCGAGAGGTTGGAAGGTACTAGGACCAAGAGAAAGATAGGATTCTAATGTATAATTAAAATCAAATTTCCCCTATGGAGAAGTATATATTTTTGGATTTCGATGGAGTGCTCAATACTCCTAAAGGTAAGTTTGATCAGAAAGCGATAGGCACGAATCGTCGTTTCCTTATGATTCAAAATAGTTTGCATCAATATCATTTTCCTTGGCAGAAATGATTAAGGCGGTAAATACAAAATTACGTATTTACCGCCTTAATCATTTGTTGAGAGGAGTTAAGAAGAAGGGCAGATCTTGTATTTCTTAGCAAGGTTTCTCAACCTTTCACTCACCTCTTCCCTTAGCCATTGTGGTTCCAGTACTTCCATGGTGTCCATGTTAGAGAAAATCTCCTGTTCGAAATCAAACTCTGGTTTCAGGTGATACTCAAAGATGGAGTATTCATCGGTACGCTTCATTTCCTTTTGAGACTCATGGAGAGGAAGATTACGTATGTAGTTGCTCTGGAAGGCATCTACCTTGAGCACCACCTTCTGAACTTCGGAATCCTCGTTATTGATGATTCCGAAGCAATCCTTGAAATATTCGGCCGGTTCCAAATCCTTTGGCATCTTGAAAACTTTGTCTGAGATGATGACATTTTCCATACGGTCAAGGGCATAACAACGGATATCGTCTGTGCCAGGGCTATAGGCAACCACATACCAACGTTTCTTGAAAGCCTTCACGAAATAAGGATGGATGTCAAACTCATAATACTTCTCGGAATTGTAACTATAGTAAGAGATGAAAATGACATGGTTGTCACGCATGGCCTTGATGATGTCTTCCAGATAGTTTCTGCCAGAAGGCATATCTTCCAAAAGGACCCGTTCCTTGAGCTTACGGCTGTTGCCAACCATGGCATGGAGGGAGAAGGCATTGAGCATCCAACTTCGGGTACTTCCTTCATCGAAGCAGTCGCCATACTCGATGTTGTAGCGGTATCCGCTGCCACATTCGATGTTTATCTCAAACAGTTCCTCGATGCTATGAATGTTGTTGATGAAGGTTCTTCGGGAGAGTTCCGTTCCCTCACTGAGGTCAGAGTCCAACCATCTGCTTTGGATTTCCTTCAGGGTGATGCCGCCCCTTTTCTTTGCCCGGTGGATGGTTTCCACGAGCCAGACATATTTGTTTAATTGGTTGATTGCCATATTATCTTGTTTTATTTTGTTTCTTATAATTTTGGTACAAAGATAACGGAAAAGTAGGAAAATATGTTGCACAAGTTGAATTATTTTTGATGTGTGAAGTGATTTTACACCCATTTCTTCTATCTTTGCATTAAAAACTTAGAAAGAAATGATGAATTGTAACAGAAACAGACAAATGGTCAAGCGCCGTATCTATTCCTTTCAAATGGACGGCGAGAGTAGGGCAGAGGCAATCTGTCGTGCCTTCCAGCAGTATACACTTGTAGATTGGGCCCTATATGATAGGGTGTCTTTTCAGATTGTATCTTCTGTGAAGCACCCTTTATTGATGAGAGAACTTTCTCAGCTCATGTCGATAGCGCAGTCATTCAAGGATTCTGCCCAGGTGGAACTTACCCAAAGGATACAGTCTGGTGACGAGCAAAGATTACTGTTGATCATACTGGCCTGCAAAACTGAAAACGTTGCAAAGCATTAATCTTGATTCCATGTGGCGAAGCTCTGATAAATGATGGTTGGATTTTATAAAGATATCACTCTTTGTTTGCGAGGAAGGTGCTCATTCACCTACCTTATTATGCTATTTTGGAGCTTTTTAAGCAGTTTTCTACATTTCTCGCCTCCGTATGTGAATTTTGCAATCTCTTATTAGGGAGTTGGCATTCGACTCTATTATTTTATAAATATTTGTTTGTTAAAGACTATGCTCACGCCCTTGGGGGATAATGGGCGTGAGCATATAATATGTGATGATATTTGACTATCTCTTCTCTCATTTGACAATAGCGTTGTTGTTCAGAAATGAATCTATTAAAACATTGATATAATCATGAGCTTTTTTTATATCATCGTTTTCGATATGATGTTCATCGTTATCATAACCAATATACGGAATATCGAACAAAGGAGAATCCAGATTGGCAACTTGTTGCCAATTCCAGCTGTCACGAGCTGGGTAGATGGTATAACTATACGAGTAACCTAATAAAATATTTCCCCAATTAAATGATTCATATGGAATTATATAATTAGATTGAATATCTATATAGGCAGAAACAGCTCTGTCATCATAATAATTGAGAAGATATACTCCTTCCTTACAACTGTCTGCTTTCAAAACCTTTAGTGTAAGCCAAGACTTTATCAATTCAATATGGTCATGTGGGGCTCTTATAAACTCTGATACCTCATGTCGAATATAGTTCTTCATATATTCAATTTGGTCGTCACTTGATATGAGTTCCATTATTTGAGATTTTTCAAGCCACCACGGTGTTTCATCCTTGTGGGAAAAGTAGCAGCCCTCATATTCCCATTTTGTTCGTTGGATATGTCCAATCTGAACGAGTCCGGAAATTACACGGTACAGTCTATACCAATTCGAGAACTGGTATTCTTCTTTTTTTACTTGGTCTTCATTAAGCATTCTGCACAACTTGTCTATTTTCAAGAAACGTTCCTTAAGAGTTTCAAAGTCAATATCCTCTTTGTTACAATCGTTCCAAAGTGGAGTTAAATCGCCCATTAGGTATTCATTATCCTCCCATAAGTCTATGACTTCATGGTGTTCCTTACGAAGTTTGTCCTTGATTTGCTCATTCTTGTCATACCATATAGGAATGTCGATGAGAGGAATTTTAGAGAATGTAATCTTTTCGTTTTCAATATTGAGCAGATCTTTATCTTCTACTTGGTTAATTATTTGTATCAAATAGCGCCAATCCATTTTGTTTTGCCCCCTTCTTGTAGCTACATTATTTTCATCTTTCGCCCACAAACCATCGAAGTAATTTCTTCTAATGCGACGTGTAAATGCTGTAAGCTGTTTTGTATTAGGATGTTCTGCTAACAATGCAATCAGTGGCAAAACGATATCCAAATCAGCATTTCTAAGCCATTGCCAGACATTTTCTTGATTATCTAGGGCTATATCCTTATTCTGTCTTCTATAAATACTATGCAGAATAGTCTGAAGCTCAACATCGCTAGATATTTTTTCAACAAGTCTTGTCAATGCCTTAAAATACTTTTCAATATTGTCAAGAGAACGGAATTTCTCATAATTTTCCATACTCAGTTTTACTTCTTTTGTTGACTCTTTCATCTTTGTTGGAGCACTTATGAACAGATTTCTTGGATTCAAAGGCACAGGTTTTTCATTCACCCAAGCTCTTTCCTGCATAAGTCCAATCTGCCAATACCACATAAAAAAAACTTGCATGCCATTGTCTGAAGTTGTGTCAGTCCCACGGTGATTCCAGAACCATTCTTCTCTATCTTCCCATTGGTCTGAATACAATTGGACTTGCTCCTTGGTTAATTTGGAATTACCAAGAAGTATTGGCTTGATGTTTTCTGTGGGTGATAAAGGCTCACCTGTAGTGTTTATTATAACATAAGTTTCTTCTCCTCTTGAACGGTTCTCCATGTCATAATAGAGAACTCTAAGATTATTCAAAACAAATTTTCCAAGTTCCAAAAAACAATTAAATTCCAACGAATTAAATACATTATCTATGATTTGCAGTGCAGCAATCATACTTTGAATAGATGCATCGTTGTCGTATTCGGCAAAATACCAGTTTGATAGTTTTATATCAGTAACTTCTGTTTCTCCTTCGATGAACACTTTACGTGAAAGATCGCTTAAGAAATAGAGGGTACTTTCACGGATTGCATATTGCAGATGTGGCTCATAATCGTCTTTTCTTTCCTGTTTTGAGATAATATAATCGTCATATACGCCAGAACACTTAATGTTTATGTAGCCCAAAATCAAGAAAAGAGTAGTCAATCTTTGTTGACCATCACATATCTGGATATGATTATGTGGTTGTTCGTACCCGTAAATTAGCCCCATGGTGAGAGAAGAGTCACTCTTTTCTTCAAATAACTCGACAATATTCTTTACGAAGTCAGATACGAGTTCCTTTGTCTTGCTAGTTTTTCGGTCTGTTACAGCATAATTGCCCCAGCAATAATCACGTTGCAGATCAGGGATGATAATCTTTGTATCACCTCCAAAAAGGTCTGCTAATGAGTATTCTTTGCCACTAATAAAACTTATAACCTTATTCATGTCTAATCTAAATTGTATAATTTCTTAAAAAGTTCGAGGAATTTATCTGCACTCTTCTCAATATCTTCTATTTCCCAGTTGCTGCTAGCAAATGAGGATATAGTATGGAGTAGATTTCTACTTTCAAAGCACCTCTCATTATTGAAAAACTTTTGTTTTTTCTCTTCAAAAGGCAGATTGCCAAATTCGGAATTATTTATACCATATAGCAGTACAAGATTTCCGATACAATGTTCGCTATATCTTGAATTGTTGCTGAATACGGCTTGTGAATCCTTCAACTCTGAAATTTGGTCTTTTTCTATCTCTTTACCATCTCCTCTAATATATAAAACCGTGTCATGTTCTTTATCATATTCAGTGTGAAAGAACTTCGATTTTGGATATATATGCTCAAGAGATTTATTTTCCCATATTGAAAAATCAAATTTCACACCATTCTGTGCATTAAGTCTGTTATACTCAGTAACGTTAAGCCATAATAATTGCTTAAAGGCTTCGTCATTTGCGACATTATAGACATGAGACTTTGACAGTTTCTCTAATGTTATCTTTGCTTTTTCTACACGCTTTTCTGAATTAGGAGTTTGCATTTCTGTATTTATAGCATCGATAGTATATTCTTCTACAATTTCTTTATGAGTACATCCAACTAAACGCCACTTGGCGTAATCATTCATTGCTTCATAATCACGTTTGTTTTTCAGAAAGTATATAATTATATTATATTTATCTTCTGCCTCACCAGTTGAGCCAATAAGAGATAGTTTCAGGTAATTATATGATGTAGGTGCATTAAAGACATCCTCGAATTCTTTTTGTAAATCGCGAAGTCCCTTAAATACTTCTTTTGCACTTGTTTTATTACCGTCAGGAATAAGCTGCTTAAATGATTTGTAGGAAAATTCATTTTTTGAACCTGATTTCTTCTTGAAATAATATTCAAGGAGCAATCCCATTGGCTTATTGACATTAAAGAAATCCTTGACATCTTTTCTATTCCACCAATAAAGCCATTTGTCCCATTCTCTAGCATATTTTGAGCGTAGTGCGTTGTTTTCCCATTCAACAGATATGATTTCTTGAAGAACTGCATATGTGTCTTCTACACTTCTCATTTTTGGGAGGCCTTTAATCTCTTCAGGAAGTGAAACGATATGGAGTATCTCTGCTTTAATGAGTTCTTCATCATGCATAATGGCTTTTTGTCCGTTCATCATTGTAAATGTACGGACAGCTTTAGTGCGATCTATGACGATATAAAGAAGACTTATTTTATTCAAAAGATAATTCAAGAAATCAGTCCTGTCAGTAATCTCTGCAATGAGTTTGTTTATCTGGCTGATTGCCTGCTTAAAATAGTAGATGTCTTGAATTTTGTTATCAGGATCAAATGAGTTGTAGTCAAATTCTGGTTCTTTCAGTTTCTCCAGGAACTCTTTTGATTGCTTTCGAATACTATAGTTCAAAGAAATATCTTTATGTATTATATTTTTAGGGTCAAGACACCACAATAAGAGATATAATGTTGTAGTTCTCTGTTGTCCATCTATTAGCGTTACCTCATTACCCTCTTCAACAACAGTCATTCCTTGAAGAAAAAACTGCTGGTTAGGATTATTATGATAGGACTTAATAAGGCTAGAAACCAAATACTCAACCGAAGTCTCGCCTTTGGATTCTTTAACAGACCACTTATACCCCCTTTGGTAACTCGGTATGATGAATATTTTACTACCATTGTCGGGGTAAAAATACTCTTTAAGAGTTTTGAAATTTGTTGCCATATGTTTGAATCTTATTTAAAATACCACATACCCCTGATATATAGGGGAAATAATAACAGCTTCTTAGTAAATAATTATGCCCCTTGTAGTCATTTTTTGACAAAGGTACAGCAAATTAATGAGTAACTGTTATGGATGCAAAGTTAAGCAATTTTTTGAGTAATCCAGTATTTTTAGTGTTAAAAGTTCATTGTGAGCCATTTTAATAGCACTTTTACTAGATTTACTGTACTGGGAGCTTTTTCTTTTAGTTCATAGTAGAAAACTTCCTTTCAATATAAAAAACTTAAAACCACATTTCTGTTTACCTACAGGAATGAAGCTTTAAGCCTTATTATATTAACTAATTAAATAGTTGTACAGATGCGGCGTTGGATATTTCCGTAGCCATTCTGTTTACTGTATCGTACATCAGCTTGTTGAGCTTGTCATCATGACTGGTCTTTTTCTCAGGGTGAAGGGTTGAGCTTTTGAAGAGGCGCAGGGCTTTCTTCAGATCCCAGCCGGACATGTCTGTTTCATCAGGGAACATCTGCTCGATGGTATCCTTTTGCTCTTCGATATGGAAGTACCACTCTGGTTCATGGACATAGATGAAGCGTACATCCCAATCGCTGTCAGGAGATGAGAAGCCCCATGCCCTGCTGCCGGATTCTACGGCATACAGTATCTTGATGTGGTATTGCTCCTCGTCGGGGAGAGATGACTCTTACTCCTGGGCCAGAGCTCATGAGGACGGAGTAGAGCTCGAAGTTGATGACCACGGAGATCTGGAAGATGCAGCTGCCGTCCTTGTTTTCTCGGATGAGCTGCTGGCTGTGATGAAGGGGTTTGGTCTGGATATACTTACTCTGTTCTCTGGATGCCCAGAACTTGATGGTGCGTGGTCTGTTGTCGATATTCTTGCTCACACCTATGACATCGTCAAAGAACTTTTCGCTATTGAACTTGGGATTTTCCCGGAATGGCTCTTCGATTGGTTCAATGGATACCATTCTGTCAAGAGCCAAGTTATACAGGACTAGGTCTTTCTTCACTGAGCCGAAAAGGAACCATCTGTTTCTGTATTCCTTCAGCAGATAAGGGTAGAGGATGTATTCGTTTGCCTCCTTTGCATTGAAAGATTGATACATGATTCTAAGCGTCTGCTTGTTGGCTATGTAATTGTAGAGAGGGTTCAGGAGTTCCAAGCCTTTGAGGTTCGGCATCGAGTCAAAGTGGATGATAGGCTTTCTGTTGCTTTTGCTGATAGACAGCTTGTCTTGCAGTCTTCCCACCACGTCTGCCATTTCCGAGAAGTGGTCAAAGTTCTCCAGCTGTTTGAGCATTTTTACGGCTTCTTTCATGATCTCATAGTCGTTTTCAGACAGAGGCATGTCGAAGATGGAATAGTTGGGGTCTGCCTGCACGGTTCTCAAAGACACGCCTTTTGAGATGCCTTCCATGTCAAAGAGGGCATCACAGCAAGCATCCACCAGGTTGTCGATGGTCCATCGGCGATACTTGTTTCTCAGGCAATTATCTATCGTCTTGTACCTTATCAGGGCCTTCTTGTTTACTGGCATAAGCGATTCATTTTAATTCATGCTGCAAAGATAATAAAATACTCCGCAATCTATTTGCGAGTAGCCAAATTTTAACTTTTTCCTGCATAGAAAATACAAAAAGAGGATTCCTGAAGAAAGAATCCTCCTTGATTTGTCGATTGAATGGATGCATCCACGAAAGAACAGGTTCGTAAACGCTATATTTTTACCAGTTGTCGTTCTCGTTGCCGGTAAGGTCATTCTTGATGGAATGTAAACTCCTAATATTTTGTAGATACCTTATCTTCCGTTGTCATGGGCATAAATCCATACCTTCTACTCATAGCTGAGTCTATCCCAGCTGGTACGAGCCTTTTTCTTGTCGGTGTGGGTAATGGCTTTGCCAAAAACCTTCAACAGCCATGCAAAGAACATAAACAAAAATATACTTCCCATAATTTTAAAATTGTTAGTCATCACCTTGTCAAAACCGATTACCATTTTCGGATATTTCTTGGCGAAATTATGCTTCTCTTCCGGATTCTCTCGCAGATTGTAGGGTTCCAGCGGCTTGTTTGGCTTGATGTTTAATATTTTACTTTATCATCAAACTCCACATGTACTTCCAGGGTGAACTCACGGACATATATGAGGTCGTATAATGAGAAGTAGCAATGATCGTATAGATTATGAAAGGGCTGTATAAGATGCATATCTTTCGACCATTCTCTATCCAGTCCCTCATTCCAATTGTCGTTCTCAAATTCCATCCTCAACCAATTCTCCAATTTCTCATTGATACTTTGCTCAGAAGGCCGCTCTCTACTGAATCGGACCGGCCATGCGCAACCCTCATCATAGAGTGTATTGAAACCTCCACATGTGAGAGTATCCCACACCTGTTTTGCCGTTTCTGTCTGAATGGGGTGATGTGCAGGATATTCGTAACCAAGGAATATCTTTCCTTCCACCTCAAAATCTCCAGAAATGTCCTTACGATGCAGGTATTCTTGATAAACTGTCATCGTCCGGTGATAAAACTGCGTACATGCCTTTCGAAGTGCGCCATTGAAACCGAAGAGGAGCTACTTCGTCTCATCGTCATACACATTCAATTGCCATAGGACGTTGCAACGCTTTTTGAGCAAGTGCTTCATCACAAGCTTTTCTTCATCCGAGTATCGGCAATACTCGTTTATTCTTGCAATGTCTTTCTCCAGCATGACTATGCGAGAGTCTTCAAATACATGTTTTATGTCCATATCTTAATTCCATAAATTACGGTTATACTTGTAGAAAAACAATCCTTTATCCGTTAAGAATCTTAATGGCTCTGTTCTCTTTAGTTCAGCCACTGTCTCCGGGTCGAAGAAAGCTCCATACTTGTCTTTCCAGGATTTCCCATGATACATAAGCAAGTTCTGGTTGTACTCGGTATTTAGTACACCGTCAAAATCGAGAAAAATTATTTTCTTCATACACATTATTTATTGGATAATGAGAGATGTACCAATCCAAAAAGAGTGCTTCACGGTATGAATCCGTGAAAGCAACTCCCTTGTAGTGCTATTGTCATTTTTGTGACAAAAAACATTAAAATGAGTTGTAAGAGTTATAGTAGTTCCCTGGCAATCCAAGCACAAGCCTCTGCGTCAGCCAGGGCATTATGGTGTTGGGTTAGGTCGTACCCGCAATAAGCAGCTACGGTTTGTAGTTGGTGGTTGGGTAGAAGAGATCCCAACTTTCTTCTGGAGGCTCGGCATGTGCAATGGAACTCATAATCGGGATAGTCCATCTGATACATTTGGAACACAGACTTCAGGCATCCCTCGTCAAAGGGAGAGTTGTGAGCCACCAATGGCAACCCCTCAATCTTTGGCTGAATCTCAGCCCATACCTCTGGAAATACCCTGGCGTTCATGGTATCCTCCATGGTAAGTCCATGCACCCTAGTATTCCAATAGGAATAATACTCAGGCTCTGGCTTGATGAGACTGTAGTAGCTATCCACAATCTCACTATCCCTTACTATCACAATGCCCACGGAGCAAACGCTGGTTCGTTGCTGGTTGGCAGTCTCAAAATCTATCGCTGCAAAATTCTTCATGAGTGCAAAGTTACTAATTATATATGTATTATCCAAATTTTTAATATTTATATATCCATACTGGTATGCCATTTTGCTCCAATTGTCATGACAGTTTTTGACGGAAATCAAGAAATCATACCCTTGACAGCATTTTCTTCCCGAAAAATTGTGTGCGCACATAAAAAGGCATTATCTTTGCACTCGAAAAGATTGAATAACGAATAATTAAAGTAAAGAAAGGGTAACATTATGATGGTATTAGGAATGACATTGGCAGTTGCAGCTGCTCTTTTTGCAGAGGTTGTAAATGTAAACAAGAAGATTAGCCTCGGCAAGTAAGCAAGCTTTGAGAGGCATCCATAGGATGCTTCCAATGAAGCTTCTCTAATGGATATTAGATGAGGTAAAGAAGATGTAGATAAGGATAACAGATTGATATAGAGAAAGGATAAGATTATGATGATTTTAGGAATGATTTTAGCTTTGGTCGTTGCAGCATGCGCTGAGTATGGTGCAAGATCCAACATGAAGAACTTCGCTTAACAGGCGATGTTTCATGAAAATTTGAGAGAATTGTAGAAAGAAGTTTCCATATATATTATAGAGATGGCAGTTGTAGGCGTTTGTGAAGATGCTTGCAGCTGCCTTTTCTTTTTGTATCTTTAGGGTGTCGAAATTCAAAATTAAAGTTGTACCTTTGCACCCAAGTTGAGATTACAGAAATGAAAAAGGAACGTGAAACGGCAAACAAATATCGTCAGCAAGCTCTTGAAGGAGATTTAATGGCGATGAACAACATGGGTGTCTGCTATGCGCAAGGCATCGGTGTTGTGGAGGATCATGTGATGGCATTTCAGTGGTACATGAAGGCTGCTGAACTGGGTGATATTTACGCATGCTACAATGTGGCAGAATGCTACTACCAGGGAGATGGAGTGAAACAGGACTTCGAAAGAGCTCTTCATTGGTATCTGATTGCTGCAGAGAAAGGAGATGTACAATCACAGGTTAATGCTGCCAATGCATTTTACCTGGGTCAGGGAACTAAAGAAGACCACGTAAAGGCTCACCAATGGTGGCTGAAAGCAGCTCAAAGGGGACATCTTCAGAGCCAAAAGAATGTAGGTGCCAACTATTGGAATGGAGATGGAGTAGAGAAGGATGACAGTTGGGCTGCCTTTTGGTATGAAATGGCAGGTCAGCAAGGTGATGCACAGGCTCAGTTCTCTACCGGATGGTTCTATATGACCGGTACGGGCGTTAAACAGGACAAGCGCAAGGGACTCAAATGGATTCACAGAGCCACTGCCCAAGGATTTGAGCATGCCAAACAATGGTGCAGGGACAATGGGTACAGTATATATTAATAATGTAGTGAAACAAATGAAGACAGATTTACGATTGATACAAGAGCAGCAGCCTCTCATACACAACATAACCAATTATGTGGCTATGAACTTTGTCGCCAACAGCCTATTGGCTATTGGAGCATCACCTATCATGGCGCGTGCCGAGGAAGAAGTGGAGGAAATCAGTAGCAAGAGCAATGCCTTGGCTCTCAACCTGGGCGTTCCGGAAAGCACCACTGCTCACTCGATGATACTGGCAGGGGAAGCTGCCATGAAAAAAAGAATTCCTATCGTATTTGATGTGGTTGGAGTAGGAGCCACCCGCTTTCGTATGGATATAGCATCACAGATTATCCTCAGGTGTCACCCTACAGTCATCAAGGGAAATGCCAGTGAGATTCAGGCATTGTACTCTCACCAGATAGGCATGCAGGGAGTGGACAGTCACCAGGAAACCTATGAGGTTGAGAAACAGGCTAAGAAACTGGCTCAGCAACTTTCCTGTATCATAGTTGTAACTGGAGCCATAGACTTCATCACGGATGGCGAAAGAATGGCTTATGTTCATGAAGGACATTCCATGATGAGCAAGGTTACTGCAATGGGATGTACTGCCACTGGTATCGTTGGGGCATTCCTTGCTGTGAACTCCGATCCTCTGGAAGCATCTTTTCATGCCATGAAAGCCATGGGAATTGCCGGAGAAAGGGCAGCTTCCCAGTCTAGAGGAACCGGTAGCATGATGATTAACTTCCTCGACGAACTCAGCAATCTTATGGCTTATGACTAGGATTATCAAAATCAAGAGACGTTCCTTCATGAAAAGCTTCATTGCAATCAATCTCTTTGGCATGATTGTTACTTGCGAAGATCTTTCTAAAGTGGAACTCAACCATGAGCTCATACATACGGCCCAAGCAAGGGAGTTGTTGTATATCCCATTCTACCTCTGGTACATCATAGAATGGTTTTTCTTATATCTCAGATATCGGGATTGGATGCGGGCATATTACAACATCAGGTTTGAAAAGGAAGCCTATGCTCACCAAGAAGACCTGGAATATTTAAATCGAAGGAAGCATTATTGCTATAGATGATGTTACGTGGTGCCATAATCTTGCTATTCCCCAGTTTTTTGGGGAATAGTTCTACACCTTTTCCCCAAATTCCACAGGGGTAATTTATGGCGCACAAATTATAAGTCTCTGTATATCAAGCTTATCATCTTTTCTATTATCTTTTGGCATGCAGGTTGCAACTATGAATAGCGGGTTCGATAATGAATCCACAAAACAGAGTAAATAACAATAAATAGTAACAATTTAAAACAGATAAGATTATGAAGAAGTTCGTTTTTGCAGCTATCGCAGCTATGGTAATGGTTTCAGTAAGCAACGTATTTGCATCAAGCAAAATGATGATAGATAATTCTGAAGTAGTTCCAGTTGATACAGTAGCACCTGAAACTCCAAAGGATTCAGCAGAGATCAGCACACCTGTTTTGCCTCAGGCTGGTACAGAAGATTCAACAGAGCAGGCGACTCCTGCAGAGACAACAGCAGAGTCTGTAGAAACAACCCAATCTGAGCAGCCAGCTGAGGTTCAGGAGACTCCACAGAAGAACGCCCAGCAGGAGTCAACAGAGATAGAACAGGCTGCTGTTTCAGAGTAACAAATATCTGATTTTCAATATAATTAAAACGCAGAGGTCTGCTGGCAGTAATGCCGGCAGATTTCTGCGTTTAATTTAATACATCTAATTATTCTTTAAAAAACTTGATAACCCATCTTATAATAAAGTAAATTATGTATTTTTGCATATCATAATTAAGATTAAAGCTATGACAAAGAATACAATGGCAAACAAACTTCCAAGGAAGTTGATTCAAAAGATGGAAATCGTGGGTGAGCAGATTAAGCTTGCCAGATTACGGCGCAACCTGAGCATGGCACAAGTTGCAGAAAGGGCAACATGCTCGGAAGTTACACTTTGCAAGGTAGAAAAGGGATTACCAACGGTTTCCATCGGAATTTTCCTGCGTGTACTCTATGCTCTCAGCTGGATGATGACATCTTGCTCCTGGCAAAGGATGACAAACTCGGAAGGGCATTGCAGGATATGGGACTGAAGAATCGTCAACGAGCATCTAAAAAGGAGTAGGAATGGAAGGAATCTTTAAGTTTTTCACCAAAGGCTGCTGCAATGTGGACTAAATTTGCTATGGAAAAACAAGGGAGGATGAAAGGATATGGAATGGATTATAGCATGAAAATAGTTAAAGAAATATATAAAAGTCAAGTTTATTGCGTAAAAAACAAGACTTTTATTAACTTTGCACTCGAAAATAGGAGATAAACATGGTTATAGCAAGTCTGATAAAGGAAAAATTGTCATCGACCCCTGCAGGGGTCGTATTGACAACAAGAGATTTTGGGGTGGAGATGCGGTATCAGCCGGCACTTGCCAAAGCTCTCAACCGTCTTGTGCACCAAGGCGAACTGCAAAAGATAGCAAAGGGAAAATACTATATTCCGAAGAAGACCATTTTTGGAAATCTGAAACCTGCAGATTCTGAACTTGTAAAAGACTTTCTGGAGCAAAATGGCAAGATTGTAGGCTACATTACCGGAACTGCCGCATTTGCATCCCTGGGGTTGACTACACAGATAAGCTCATCCATCCTTGTCGGCACAAATAAATATCGGAGACCTATCACAAGGAATGGCGTGAAAATATCTTTCTTGTTACAAGAGAACGCCATAACATCAAGCAATATTCCACTACTTAGAATATTGGATGCTCTGCGCCTTATAAAGGACATTCCTGCCACTTCACCAGATGAATGTGTGACGAATATTTGCAAAGCAATCAATGCTCTTTCAATGGAACAGAAGCAAGAATTGGCAGAACTATCCTTGGCATACACACCTTATGTAAGAGCTTTGCTTGGAGCCATCTACGAGAACATGGGGCTTGAAACGGAAACCATCAGTAAAACATTGAATGGAGTGACCAGCTACAAGTTGCCAGTCTCCGACAAAGTATTATCAAACAAAAAAAACTGGAAAATCATATGAGATTACATGAAAACAGGGATTTGTTCTCTGATGCATTGCAAGCAGCATCGCAACCTGTAGAAGATGGAGGACTCGGCATTAAGAGTATCTTTATAGAGAAAGACTATTGGATTTGTCGATCGTTGTCTTTGATGGCTGCGAACGACAAGGATAACCGTGCCATTTTCAAAGGAGGAACAAGTCTTACAAAAGCATATGGTATCGGTAGTAGATTCTCAGAAGACATAGATATTGCTATCTCTGAGGCATGGACGCTCAGCGGCAACCAATTGAAGATGCTGATCAAGAGAACAGCATGGAGCAGTTGATTTCGTATTTGCCAAAATATTCAATAGCCATGACAAGGAAGGTAAAGCTATAGATACCAGCAAGAGAAACAAGTATGTCCACCAGCTTCATGTCATCAAGGACGCAGAGATTATAGGAAAATACTCCGATGCAAGTTGGGTGTTAAAATGGTAAGAAAGGAGATTAT
>UMCO01098402.1_pt1 | contig 22122 bp, 6 predicted proteins | sample 1964251 | NCBI WGS metagenome assembly UMCO01 (sample SAMEA4835970, study PRJEB28245) | human gut metagenome | biome: gut microbiome; material: fecal sample | place: Denmark | collected 2008
TTTCACGGTGTATTTGCCCACATTCTTCATGCCCTTGGGATAGCTGACGGTATAATCCGTGCCGTTCTTCAGGGCCTTGCCCTTGCTGTCTTTCACGGTCACAGACGGTTTTTGCACTTTGCCGTTGTAGGTGCAAGCAGTTTTGCTCAGCTTGATATTGCTGGCTTTATAGTATGTTTGCAAGGTCTTGGTGTATGTGGCCTTGCAGCCGGTACGGGTACAAGCATAAGTTGCCGTCCGTTTGCCGTCCTTAGAAGTCGTGGCCTTGGTCAAGGCACGGCTTTTTTCTTTGTAATTATGACCCAGCGCCGGGACAATATCCCGGTGCACCTCATCTGCGCAAATGGTGCAGAAGTAGGGCGTGTAGCCCGCAGTGGTGCAGGTGGGCAGTACAGAAGCTTTCGGTCGGTAGTCATGTTTTAAATTGAAATTCGCTGTAGCGGTATAACCCATATAGTGCACCACCACAGTATTCGTGCCGCAACTACCACAAGTGGACAAATCTATAATCACATCAACATCGTCTACTGTCAGACTGCCTAAAGCATCCTTATACTTCCACTCTATATGAGCACCAGAACGATCCACAATCAGCAGTTTCATCGCATTCAGCACCGCCTGCTGGCTATAAGTGGTAAACTCTTCTTGGTCCAGATATAACCGCAGTCCCACCGTCTGGGACAGAGTGCCGCTTTGGCTGCTAGTCAGGTTCACATCTACGGTAGCACTCGTAGAGGCTATTTTACCCGTCACAGAATAGATATATGTCTTGCCCTTCTCCAGCTTAGCGGTCAAAAAGGGCCGCGCGAAATTCGGGGTTGTGGTTCCTTCATGGTTTGGATATACAAAATCCCTCACGGTGCCGTCCGGGTTCGTCAAGCTGGCCTTGATATTCCGACCGCCTCCACCGTCCCCATGGCCATTCAGATTCAAAGTATATTCCGCCGTATACTGGGGGGTAAAGGTCAAAGTTGCTGTCTCGCCGGCGCCAAAGGAAAAGGCGTTGTCTCGGGGACGGAACAGATAATTTTGATTTAAGTCCACAGTGGTGGCCGCCCACGCCGTCACCGGCAGGGTGCACACCAGCAGCAGAAACGCCAGCAGAAAACTGCCCAGGCGTATAGTTTTTTTCATAATCGCACTCCTTTGCTGCCCTTATTGTAGCACAGGTCAGACGGATTGTAAATAGGAAAGGTCTGTCAATAGGTATAGCGCAGCACGGCGGAATACACCGTGTGCAGGGCGCCGTCTGCGTCTGCATAAGTCAGGTACGCCCGCGCGGCGGCAGTGCCCACATGGGCGGAAATGCCGTAGTACAGCACAAACTGGCCTTCCGGCTCCGTAGAGCGGTTTTGCGCGCAGCGCACCGTGCCGGCGTCCGTACCGGTGCCCGGCTTACCGGCCATCTCCAGCACCAGGTCATCGTCTGCCAAATTCTTGCCATACAGGAAGCCGGAGGTCACCAGCCGGTTCCCCTCCCCGGCCATGGACCGAGTGGCAGCAAACATCACCCGCCCGGTATCCGACTGCAACTGGGCGGAGAGCAGGGACACAGAGGGCACCGGAGTCAGATCATCGGTGCGCTTCTCCAGCGCCAAATCGGCAACGGCGTAGAAGCTGTACCGGCTGCCATAACCCAGCACACGCCCATCGGCTGAAAAGCCCTTGGCATCTGCTGCAGACACAGTAACCCGCGCCCCATAGGCAACAGTCAGACTGTTCCGAGCAGTTTGGCTGCCGCACTGCAAGGTGCAGCCGGGGGCGGTGACGGTCAGCTGCTTGGCTCCACCGGCGCGGTACAGCGCCTGCACGGTCAGGGAGCCGGTGGCGCTGTGGATCTGCGTCGGCGTGTAGGACCAGCCGACAAAAGTATAGCCGGTGTAGGCAGGCGGCGTGGGGATCTTTACCTCCGCAGCACTGTCCACCTGTTGATAAGACAACACATTGGAAAACGGGTCAATAAACAAAAAGGTCAGCCGGTCGCTGTTGTCCAAAAACAGCGGCGTGTAGGTGGCGCTGGCCACCGGGGTAAAGGTATAGCTGGCATCGCCGGACAGAATCTTATTTCCCTGCTGCCAACCGGCAAAACGGCAGCCGCTATTGGGCAGAGCCAGCAGCGTGCAGTCCTTGCCTCGATCTACATAAATGCGGCCGCCGGCGGTCACGTCCGTATCGTTAAACAGCAGTGCGCCCATATCCGCGCCGGGGGTAGCAATGCAAAAGCCGTCGTAATCTACAAAATTCGCCCGGGTGGTCGCGCTGCACCGGCTGCACCTCAGTAGGTCATAACCGCGGGCAGTGGGCGTAGCCGCCACCCGTTCCAGCAGCACAGAATAGTCGTGGGCCAAATTAAAATCCGCCGTGGCGGTGTAGCCCATATAGTGCACCTGCACCGTGTTCTTGCCGCAGGCACCGCAAGCGGACAGATCCACGATCACATCGGCGCCGCCCACCAGCAGGCTGCCCATCGCATCCTTATACTTCCATTCCAAGTGGGCGCCGGTGCGATCCACAATCAGCAGCTTCATTGCATTCAGCACCGCCTGCTGGCTGTAAGCGGTAAATTCCGTTTGGTCCAGATACAGCCGCAGCCCCACCTCCTGGGAAAGGGTGCCGCTTTCGCCGCTGGTAAAGTCCACATCTACCGTTGCGCCGGTACTGGTTGCCGTCCAGCCCCTAACCGAGTAGGTATAGGTTTTGCCCTGCTCCAGGGTAGCGGTCAGGTACGGATGGCTGTAATCCTTAACGGTAGAGCCGGTACGGTTAGGGTATTCAAAGTCCGTGACCGTGCCGTCCGGGTTCGTCAGGCTGGCACGGATATTCCGCCCGCCTGTCACATGGCCGTACAGCTTTAAGGTGTATTTCGCCGTGTACTGGGGCGTAAAGGTCAGGTTTGCCGTCTCACCGGTGCCAAAGGAAAAGGCGTTAGTCCGGGCACGGAACAGGTAATTTTGGTTCAGATCTACCGAGGTGGTGGCACCGTAAGTGACCCCCGGCAGGGCACAGCAGGCCAGTACCAACGCCAGCACCAAGCACGCCAGGCGCTTTGTCATCTTTTTCATACCGCCGCCTCCAATTCGTTTCGTCTGCTTTCATTGTACCATAAGTGCCGCTCCATTACCATAAAAAAACAAAAAAGCCGACGGTCTCCCCGTCGGTTCGTACAATACAGACCCGGTGCAACCAACCTGCCGCACCGGTAAAGCAAAAAAATCGAGCCGAGGGATTGCTCCCTCGGCTCTTTTCGCTCGAGCAATTATTTTACTAATTGCAATTAGTCGTCTTCGCCACCAACAATTTCAGGACCGCTTGCGGTCATCACATTGATCTGCTGAAATTCCTTGACGTCGACAACAGGCTTAGAATAAGCTTCTTTCATGAAGACATTCCTCCTATTCCTAAATTGCCTTATATCGCTGCCGGCAGTTGCCCGCCGGCAGGAGCGATAAATAGGGGTCTACGCGATTAAGCGTAAGTGTGGTTCATCACATCAGAGTACACGGTCTTCACTGCGCCATTCTGATCCTTGTAGGTCAAGAATGCCTTAGCGGAGGCAGTGCCGGTCTGAGCGGAGATACCATAGCTCAGGATGAACTGAGTGCTGCCCTCGGTGCTGTTGGCATAAGCTGCCTTCACAACGCCGGAGTTATCAGCGGAACCCTTCTTGCCAACGTTGGCCAGAGTCAGGTCAGCATCGGTCAGGTTCTTACCATACACGAAACCGGACTTCAGGTAAGTGCAGCCATCCACCATAGCGCGGGTAGCAACGAACTCAACCTTGTAAGAACCGGCAACCTGGTTGGCAGAAACAGCAGCCACAACGGGAGCCTGGGTGGTAGCGGAAGCAGCCTTCACAGTTACATCAGAAGCAACATAGAAGGTGTAGCTGTCGCCGTAAGCAACGATCTTGCCGTCGATAGCCCAAGCGGTAGCGCCAGCCTTAGACACGGTTACCTGGGTGCCGTAAGGAACGTCAGCCAGAGTACCCTGTGCGGAGTTGCTGCCGTAAGCAACGGTAGCATCAGCGTCAGTGGTTACAGTGTAGGTAGCGGCAGCGTCCTTCTCATACTGTGCATAAACAGTCATGGAGGAGGTAGCGGCCTTAATGGTAGCCTCATCTGCGGACCAACCGGTGAAGGTGTAGCCGGTGTAGGTGGGCGCCTGCGGGATCTTCACATCTGCGCCGGAAGCAACAGATTGAGAAGAGATCACGTTGTTGAACATATCAACAAAGGTGAACTGAACGGGCTTAGCGGACTCAGCGAACACGGGCGTGTAGGTGACGTCAGCGACAGCCACGGTGGTGTAGGTAGCATCGGTGGAAACGATCTTGTTACCGGTCTGCCAGCCTACGAAGGTGCAGTCCTCATTGGGAGTCGCAACCAGGGTGTAAGTGCCGTTCTCAGCGAACTTCTTAGAACCACCGGCGGTCACATCCTGACCGGCCAGGGTTACAGAGCCGTTCTCCACAGCATTTACAGTTACGGTCACACCAGCCAGAGCCGGAGCGGTCTCCTTGGTGTAGGAGTAGCCACAGTCCTTACAGGTGTAAGTGGTGATCTCGGCCTGATCCAGAGTAGCCTCCTGGGTCACCTTAGCGGTGAAGTCGCAGGCCTTGGTCTCCTTGTGAGAAGCGTCATTGGCGCAAACGCGGGTATGGGTGGCATCAGCCTCTGCAGTTGCAGCGTCATGGCTCCACTGGCCCCAAGCGTGGCCGGTAGCCGGGATAGCTACAGTGTAGGTGCCGCCGCACTCGGTGCAGGTGAAGGTCTTCACGCCGTCCTCGGTGCAGGTAGCAGCCTTGGTCTCCACACCATTATCGAAGGTGCACTTGTCAGTCTTAGTAGGCTGGCTGCAGGTACCCTCGCCGGTGCAGGTAGCAGTGTGGGTGTAATCCTTACCCTCAACGAAGGCCTCACCGCTGGTGTAATCAGCAACGGGGGCACCGTAGTTGTGGGTATGACCCAGAGCGGGCTTGGTCTCCTCAGTGTAGGAGTAGCCGCAATCCTTACAGGTGTAAGTGGTGATCTCAGGCTGATCAGCAGTCTGCTGCTGAGTTACCTTAGAAATAAAGTTACAAGCTTCGCTCTCGGTATGAGACGCATCGTTCAGGCAGATGTGGGTGTGCTTGGAATCAGCCTTAGCGGTAGCATCGTCATGCTTCCACTCGCCCCAGTTGTGTTTCGTAGCCGGGATAACCACATTCTCAACGCTGATCACATAGCCGCACACGGAGCAGCTGGTGGTCACGGTCTTAGAACCGTCCTTATCGCAGGTGGCATCCACAAAGTTGCTTTCCAGCTTCGTCTCGGTATGAGGCGTGGTGGTCAGCTTAGCAGTGAAGGTGGTGTCTGCGGAAATGGTCGCTGTGGTGGGATCGGTATCCCAAGCATAGCTGTAGTGGCCGGCAGCATCGGGAGCCTTCGTGGGCAGAGCCGGTACAGAAGCGGGGCTCTTGCCCTCTTCCACAGTCTCGGTGCCCAGAGAAGCGCCGTCCTCGGTCACATAGTTAACGGTGTAAGACTTGGTCTCCGGAGCAGATGCCTTCATGGGGCACTCGATGGTACCAACGGGGGTACCCTCACTCCAAGACTTACCGGTCAGGGTGTACAAATACGGAACATCCGTACCGAAAGCATTGTAAGGAATACCACAATACTCAGCACGCTCAAAGTGCAGCAGGTCATCGCTGATGGTGGTACCGGCCTTTACTTTGAAACCGATGGTGCAGATGTACAGACCATCGATCACGGTACCGGCATCCGGATCACCAATGCTGGAAGTCTCGCCAACCCAACGAGTCACAGCCGCGTCGTTGTTGTTGGCATCCAGCGGGTTACCAAAGGAAATATATGCATCGGTGGTGCTCAAAGCAGAAGCATCATCAGTCATATAGGGTTCCCAATTTGAATTATACAGGGTTTCGGCGCCGGTACCCTCGAATGCGGGTGTCGTCTTAAAGCTGCCGGTGTTGCCCATACGGTTACCAATGGTCAAAGCGCTGTCCCAAGTAAACTTAAACTGGGTTGCGCCGAACTGACCAGCGGTATCTCTCAAAATGAAGGTACAAGCAACAAAACCAAATTTACCGTACTTACTGTTAGAAGGCAATTCCTCAACAGTCTTACCTTCAACGGAGTGCTTGCTCAGGTCATTTACGGTGGTACCGTCTGCTACCCAGCTCTCATCGCCATCATTAACGAATGCACCGCCCTTACCGGTGTAAGGGGTCCACACTACATCAATCTTCGGCTGCAAAGTCTGGGGGGCGCAAACATCAGAGTCAGCAATTACATCGCCCAACTGATAATCTGCGGCCATAGCAGAAATCGGAGCAGCGGTCAGGATCATCATACCTGCCAGCACACCGGAAATCACTTTCTTTACGCTTTTGCGCATGCTATGAAATCCTCCTTATTTTATGCATTTGCATAAATGTCATTGTTTAGATTTTTACCGGTAAACGCCTTATAGATGCTGTAATCAGTCGCATCTATGTTGCCATCGTGGTTAAAGTCGCACGCAGCATTGTAAGCATCGTCGGAACTACTCTTACCGGTTGCTCGCTTATAAGCACTATAATCAGATGCATCAACAGTTGCATCTTTCTTAAAGTTACAAACAACCATGCCGTAGGTGCCCAGATCCACATCACCGTCAGCAACCGTAATCTCAATGTCACGGTCGTAGCCGTAGGCGTAGCTCAGCGTAGCGGTATAAGTACCGGCTGCCAAAGACGGAATGGTAAATACGCCATCTGCGCCGGTAGTTGCCACAACCTCTCCATTGATCAGCACATCACAACCGATGACGGTAAATGCACTGCCGGCGACCTTGCCGCTGGTATTGGCCAGCGCCAGCACCTTGCCGGTAACGGCATGGCCGGTGGCCGGGGACAGATCCGCTGTCATGGGATACAGCGTTGCGGTATAGCCGTCAAAGGCGGTGACCAGCGCATAGCAGTCTTGGTCAGCCGTGCCATAATCGGCATAATCCGCATAATCTGCCTCAATGAAGGTTTGGTTCGGGTCCGTATCCAAGGTCACAATCTTTGCAAAGTCCACAGGCGCAACCGTAGCAACGGTAACCTGCAACTTCAAAAGGAGCTGACCCGCCGCATCAATGGCGGTGGTGGTGGCGGTCTGGTCCACCCTGGTGATAAAACCAAAGTTGATGGTCCCATTCTGCACCAGCACACCGGCGGCGCCAAGGCCCCGCAGCTGATCCGGCTTGCTGTCCGACAGCAGATCACTGTGACCGTTGACCGTCAGCACAGCCGCGTCATAAGACATGGTGTACTGCATCACGGCAAAGGACTGCATACCGGAAAGCGTAAAGGATACGGTATAATCCCCGGCAGACAGTGCATTGCCGTCTACCGCCCGGCCCTCGCTGTCCGTAAAGGTACAGGAGAGGTGGGGCTGCTCGGTGCCCAAGGTACCCTGGGCAGCCAGCGGGGTTATAGAGGTTAAGGTCAAAATCAATACAAACGATAAGAAAGCAGCAAGTGTTCTCTTGAGTTTGTTCAATTTCATAATCAAAATCAGTGTGACCCAAGCGGTGCCGAAGCACCGCCCGGGTACTTTAAGTTAGGATTTAGCCGTAAATAGCGTCGCTCAGGTTTTTACCGGAGAATGCCTTATAAATGCTGTAGTCCGTAGCATCAATGCTACCGTCATGGTTGAAGTCGCAAGCCGCATTATAAGCAGAGTCAGTACTCTTCTTACCGGTTGCACGCTTATAAGCACTAAAGTCGGAAGCATCGATCGATGCATCCTTCTTAAAGTTACAAGCAACCATGCCAAAGCTGCCCAGATCCACATTACCGTCCTTCACCTCAATGGTGATGTTACGGTCAAAGCCATACTGGTAGCTGAGCGTTGCTGTGTACTTACCGGCAGCCAAAGACGGAATGGTAAAGGTACCATCCTGACCAGTGGTAGCCACAGTCTCGCCATTGATGACCACATCACAGCCAACAACGGTAAATGCATTACCAGCAACCTTACCGGTTGTGTTCGCCAGAGCAAGCACCTTACCGGTTACAGCGAAGCCGGAGGGAGCAGTGCCCTCTTCAAGAGAGTTCTCTGCATCTACCAGGTTCTTGTAAGCGGTGAAGCAAGCAGACAGGTTGGCGGTGTAGTTGTCCTTATCAGCCGGAACATAGGTGGCAGCGTCCTTATGGGCGTAGTCGCCGTTACCGGTGGTCGCAACATCTACAGCAGCAGCCAGTGCGTTCACATAGTTGGTCCAGGACTCGTCGGTGTAAACCTTCTCGCCCTTGTTAACCAGCTTGCCGCCCTCAACAGCACCGTACTTCGCGGAAGTCGCGGTGGTGGCGATTGCAGCATTCTTGATGGCGTTGCCATCTGCATCGACCTTACCGGAATCTGTCCAGGTGGTGGTCATTGCGCTGTAAGCGCTGCCGCTGGCGTGAGAAACCTCAGCCTCCACCTTGTCGCCGATATAGCCGCGCTCGGTCACAGTGCCCATGTACAGGCTAAACATACGAACAGCCTCTTCAATCAGCAGAGAAGAAGTGCTGGTGGAGAATGCATAGGTATAATCCGCAGCGTCATTACCGTTTGTGTTTGCCAGGTCAGCAATGGTCTGGTCGATCTGGTTCCAAGCGCAGGTGGCAAGCACCGTCTTGGACTCGTCACTCTTCAGGTAAATATCTGCAGCGTACATCTTTTCAGCATCCTTCGCCACGGATACCATCTTCTGGTACTCGGGCAGATCGAAGTTGGCGTCCGTCATACCGTCACGAATGGAAGAAACATCCGTGAAGATCTGACCGGCAACGGTAACGCTCAGCATCTGCGCACACTGATCCACAGCATAGCGCATCTTGTCTCTTGCCTGCATGGCAAGTGCACGGGTTTCCTCACCATTGTTGACAATGGACTTCTCGGTCACCATGTGCTTCACAGTGAAGTCCTTGCTCACGGCAACGCCATTGGCATTGTAGTAAACGAACTTCGCCTGATTGAAGGTGCCTTCCTTTTCAGCACCGTTGATCGCATAGGGAGCAGCCTCATAAGAGGTGGTATCCCATGCGGTGGCATAAGCCTGGGCGTTCAGGAAGTACCAGGAAGAACCGCTCTTCACAACAGTCTGGCCGGTGGGATCGGTAGCCGTGGTGTAAGCCTGACCACCAACATTGGTGGAAGTCGCACCGGTTACATCAGCATCGGTCAGAGCCTCCGTAGTGTAATAAAGCTGGCTCATAGCGCTGTCAGCATAGTAATAAGTGCCGTCAGTCGTTGCATAAGCAGCCAGAGCTGCAGGCAGCTGATCCAAGGAAGTTACGGGCTTGGTTGCAGGCTCGCCGATCACGGTCTTCACCTCAGAGGTAACAGGCGTCTTAGCGAACGCACTGGACAGAGTGCCGGCAGTGGACAGATTCAGCGGAGACTGGCGGGCCTCAAAGCCGGCAGCCAAAGCAGCGGTTGCCGCATCATAGGTTGCAGAAGAGCCGCTGGCCTTATCGTAATCCTTAAAGTCAGAAGGTCTGTAGTTCTTAATGTAGTTATTCAAAGAATCGTACGCACTATTGAACTGGCCACGGTTACCATCGTCAGCAACGGTCACTTTCAAGCTACCGGTTGCCGGGTGGTTGCCGCAGTAGAAGCTCAACTTCACTTCTTTCTTGGATACCTGAGAAATATCCGTAGAACCATCATACTTGAACAGATCCAGGGAAGAGGAGCTGTCCTTAGACAGAGTCACGGAACCAGTCTGGATGTACAGACCGTCAATGCCGGTTGCGCCGGAAACCTTGCCCAGCAAGTTGCTGTAAGCGAAGTCGCCAGAGCCGCTCTTCAGATAAACAGCGGTGTAATAACCGTTGCTATCCTTAACAGCAGCAGCCAGTGCGCCGCCGCCGTTCAGCTCGCTCAGCGTGTAAGCGTGGTTCACACGAGATACGCCGTTGGAGGGAACCTGATTTGCGGCAACACCCTTGACCCAAGTCTGACCGCCATCGGTGGTGTAGTCTACCTTTTCGTAGTTCAGCACATCACCGGTGACCTTATCAAACGCGGCCATCATGTTGGAATTGTTTACAGTTACGGTCTTGTTGTTAAAGGAATCCTTAACAGAACCGGTGCTGTAAGCAAAAACGCCGTCCAAAGTCTTGTCGGGAGAACCGGCAAGGGTACGGTCATAGCCAAGACGAATCTTGTAGTTCTTCACTGCATCCAGGTTAGAGCTTGCCAGAACAATATCGGTAGGATAGCTTACACGGAACGGCTTCTGGTTCGCGTAAGGGTTACCAAAGTAACCGGTGTTGTTCACGGTAGCCTGGCCATCGGAGGTCATACCGGAAGAACCATTGGAGAATCTGCCGTCCTGAGAACCGCCCGGATACACAGAATCGGACCAGTTCTTCCCCGGAGTCACAAACTGATAAGTCTTGCAGGTCAGCCCGGTGTAGAGGGCCTGGTTGGTGTTGGTGTCGATAATGTTGTAAGTAACGGTGTAAGTTACTACAGTATCTGCATCAAAACCGCCGTTGGTAACAGTGAAGGAAGCGGACTTCTCAGGAACAACTGTCTTGCTGGAGAAGTCTACGGTGCAAGCACTGTTATCGGAGGCCACATTCGTGATCTCAATGTTGTAACGGCCACGAGCAACGAAGTTACCCTCGGCGTTCTTCACTGCACGGTTCAGACCGTAGCAGTTATTGGTAACCGTCAGCGTTGTGGTGGTGGTGTCACCGCCATAGCTGAGGGTCAAGTTGCTGTCTGCCACACGAGCGGAAGCCAGCTTCATGTTATGATCCGCCAAAGTGGTGATCAGGCCGCCGATCAGGCTGTTCACAGCCTGTACGGTGTACATAGCGCCGGGCAGGATCGTATCGGTCTTGCCGCTGTCGCCTTTTACACCGCCGCTGGCTTCATACACATTGTATACCAGGGTACCTAGTACGCCGTAACTGCTGTTGCTGGAAGTACCGGCAAAGGTATCCTTCTGCAGCAGATCGTCGAAGGGATGATCGTTGGTCGCAGCAGCGGGAACCACATTACGGGCTGTGCCGTAGCGGCCGCCGAATACAACGTTCACCAGATCAGCCAATACATTGTAAACGGTGCGGATAATGCCTTCGCTCTTGATGGGCGGTGCGGAAACCATGGTCAGCAGACGGGTTACAAACCCGGTTACGCCATACTGGCCGTTCGCATCTGCCACACCAATATTCAGCATACCCTGGATCACATCGGTGTAGATCAGCTCTTCGGAATTCAAAGCGCCTTTCTTTGCAGAATCGCCATACTGCAGCACGCCTGCAACAGGCAGCAGCTTGTTGGCGATCACATTGATGTTCTCCCACAGGGAGTTGGACATCTTCACCAGGCAATTGCCGTTGGTGTCGCAAACGCCCAGAAGATTGGCAATACCCTTGCCATGCTCGCCGTCCTTAAAGGTGTCGGTGCCGGCATAGTAAACAACAACGGAATTCAGCAGATCAAACAGAGAAACGCCGTCATTCAGAGTAGCGGTCTCCGGATTCCACAGGTTGCCGTCCTTGTCGTGCATGATGATATAGGGGCTCATTACATAACCCACAGCATCACGAGCCATCAGCAGCAGATTGTCAATGGTTACATCGTACTTACCGTCTGCGCCCTTCTGCACCAGAGAAGAGTAGTCGTGATCCGGCAGCACATAGCCCAGATACAGCTGCAACGCCAGAGCAGCTACGCCCTCTGCATCGTTGCAAGCGTCCAGGTCCTCATTGTGGATGCCCTTCTTGAAGTCGGGGATATTCCGCAGTGCAGAAATTGCAAACGGAATCATCGCGCTCTCCAGATTGGCCTCGGTCAGAGCAGTGCCCTCGCCGTTCTCATGATAGAAAGCACCGAGAATGTTCGCATCCGTTTTATCACAGATGAACTGCAGCACCTTCAGCATATTGCCAACCAGGGTCTGCGCTACATTGCCGGGATCCTCGGAATTTACCTTCGTCAGACCGCTGGCGTCATAGCTCGGCAGGAAGTCCTTTACTGCGGCAACCAGGAAATCATTCAGCGCTGCCAGCATGGAGCTGTAGCTGCTGTAATCATTTGCCATGAATGCCTCAATGTTCTTCATACCGGTCTCAGCAAAGCTGCAGTTCAGGGGGCCGGTTGCCTGCTTAAAGTAGTAAACAGACATGGGGCTGAAACGCAGTTTGTTGAACAGGGTGGTGGAGTCAATATCTCTCCAGGTGTAGGTAGGAGTCTTCACCAGGTCACGGCTGTTGTACTTCTCCAGATCCGCCTTGATGTAAGCCAGATAGGAAGCCGCATCCTTGTACTCTTCGCCAAGGGTCTGGCCGGGCTTCAAGTTCTTTGCAGCCTTTTGGCACTCATATGCGGCCCAAGCCTGCACATCGGCAGCGCCGTAGTTGTTGGCTACATTGCTGTAGTCCCAAGCCGTGTTGTGGGTCGTGGCACCGGTGTACCACATATAGTAATTGTAGTCGTAACCGCCCACACCGGAATTCAACTGGCCCAGCGTATCCTTCAAGGCGGTGTTCCACACCATCTCAAAGGCTTGGAAGCCAAAGTCAAACAGCGTATCTGTGGGCTTCAGCACCAACTTCTGATCCTTGTAGCGGAACAGATATACATTACCGATGGCCTCGCCGTTCTTGTCATGATCCTCCTGCGTTACATAATGCAGGTTGGTCGTGTCAATATACGGTGCGGAACCCTTCTCCAGATACTGCGCGTATCTGTCTCGAGAATTGGTACCGTCGGCGTATGTAATCTGTGCGGTAATGTTGCTGAGCAACTGGGTGGAGAGCTTATTAAGCAGGATGGAATCCAGCTTGCTGGTCTCCAGACTGGGATTGTTCCGGATCTGAGCCTTCTCCTCTGCAGTAAACCAACCGGTATTCTCCAGAACCAGCTGCTGAACAATATTATATACCATATTGCTCTGATAGCCGCTGGGCATACCAATCAGGTCACCAATGGTCTTGTAAACATCCAAGAAGCTGCTTACGATACCAAGGCCAAGATCGCCGCGCAGCAATTTCTTTACGATATTGCCGTTGGCGCCTTCAGGACCCCCGTCGGAAGAAATGTTCCGAACCAGCTTCACAATACCGCGTACAATATCGGTAGAGGAAGTTGCGCTGCGGGACATTCCGTTAACTGCGCTCAAATCTACATAGCGGGCATCGCCGGCCAGCAGAAGCAGTGCGGACTTGCTGTTCAGGAAAGAATCCAGATCTTGAACAGTTTTAAGCACCTCATCCACGCTGCCCAGTTTGATGGTGATGCTACCAAGAACACTCAGGTCGATATTCATCGGTGCGATGTTTGCCTGAGCAAGAGTCAGATCCACAAAGTCCAAAAGGGCTGTGCAGGCCTGCTCATCATTGAGGATGGGCCAACCCAGTGAGTTGAAGTCCAAGTCCTGGTCATGGTACTTCGTGTTTGCCGAAGCATTAGCCGCGGAAGCGACCATAGCACCGGAGAAACAGCTCATCGCCATCAAGACCGCCAAAAAGAGCGCAAGCAACTTGCGGGAAAACTTTTTAGCTTTCACTAATTTTTACCTCCATAGTAATTTGTAATTCTTACGAATAAATGGTTGCGTGTACGCGCCGTCCCATCCTCTGACCATCGGGCAATCCGATATTCAGGATGAAGGCATTGCAGCCGGACGCCATACATTATGAAAATGCGCATAGAAACACATTTATCGCATTCTTATTAAAACACGATGGTCACCAAAAATCAATAAAGAGCCGTGATTTTTCTGATTTTCGGAATGTTGCACAATTTGAGCGGCCGTTTTTTGTGCGAACGGACAAATTTAATTTACACGAAATTAACAATTTGTTCATATTTTATCGCTTAGTTAAAAGACAATGCCCATTATTTTGCAAGTTTCGACTTGTAAAGGTTATGTGCTTTACGCGGGATTTTCACACGCAAAGGTGTGCCCCTTTACACCATCGATTTTTTGGCGTAACGGCGGGAAACTTTCACAAGTTCCACAGGATTTTCCACAATTTTTCCTCCAAAACCGGTGGAATTTCTGTCAGCAGTTGTCGAATGCAGCAATAACGATAAACGCGCCCTGATCCTCCACGCAAATCCAAGATTAAGAATGCAGCGCAGATCCATCGACCGGGCCAAACATGGTCCATCAGCCGGGCCAAACATGGCTTGATATATAAGTAAGCAAAAAAATGTTGCGCCGGAATTTCGCTATAAATCGGGAAATTTTGCCCACCCGTTCACATTTTGTTAAAAAGTTTTCGGAAATCTATTGACTTGCCGTTCTATATTTGGTATAAATATACTGTATTTGTTGTACGCGTGGGTATCCTGCGCCCTTTTAGCAGAGGAATTGTGAACAAATTGTTAACGCAACTTGCAAGCACATCCTCCGCTAAAAGGGTGCGCTGCCCAGGCGAATCCAAAACGACAAGTTCGTCAACATATCAGAAGGAGAGATGAATTATGAAGACGGGCAAAAAGTTACTCAGCCTATTTTTGGCTGTAGTAATGATGGTCACCACCTGCTCTGTCGGGTTCACTGCATTTGCAGCGGACAAAGACAAGGGCATCTGGAAGAACTCCACAAGTGCCGATTCCACCTTTGACGCACTGACGGAACTGGTAGACACCTATGTTCCGGCATTGCTCAATCAGCCGAGTATCAAAAAGGCACTTGAGGAGAAGTTGGGGATGACCGTCACCGACACCACCTCGATCAGTGATCTGATCATGGGTGTGTCTCCCACGCTGCTTAATCTTTTGAGCAGCCCCATGAATAAGGCAGACATCATTGACGGTTACCAGAAAGGGTATTCCGATGTGGCGTATGCCTACCTGGACGAGAAAGATGCGAAGATGAGCTTTTATCAGCTGTTTTCTTTTTGCGTCAACAACATTTCGTCCAGCGACGCAGAACTGGCCAAATGGTGCGAGGACACGCTGAGCGATCTGTCCGCCCTGCTGGAGCAGTTCCCCGAGAAACAGGCTAAGCAGCAGGAAGACCTGAGCGCTGCCTATGACGCACTGAACAAAGTGCTCGAGGTGCTGGGTACTGCTGAAGGCAGCCTGGACACCCTGGAAGACATCCAGAAAGCTACCGTTACCTACAAAGACAAATCGTACAAAGTAGACGACTTGATTGCTCTGGACGATTTCAAGGATGTAGCTAAGTGCTTTGGCACCTTCACCGCCTACTTCGAAGAAGCCGGCAGCAAGAAGAAAGTCAGCACCATGAGCGAAGCGATTTGGTATGTGCTGCTCCAGTATCAGTCCGACAAGGCAAGCAGTGAACTGGCAGAGGCCGCCAAGGCTTATCTGTGCAAGCTGGCCAAGAAGGACTACAACACCATCAAGGATGACGATGCTGCACTGGCAGCCGCTTGCAAGATCGGTGCTGCCGTACTGGCCAACAACGGCGATAACGCCTTTGTTAGCGAGTACTATGCTGCGCAGCTGGATGACGCTACCGTAGCTGCCCTGCGTGAGGACATGAACAAGAATGTGCCCGACGGCAACGCAAAAATCGGTTCCAGCCGTGACACCTTCCAGGCTTACCTGAACGGCGACTATGCAGACAAGGGCATCGCTCCTGTAACCAAGCCGGCAATGGCCACTTACTGGAGCAGTGAGGATCTGGTTACGCGTACCGAGGGTATTTACCGCAGAGCGTTGATGGAGAACAGAACTGTCGGCGGCATGTCCCCCGAAGAAGTGATCGCCACCATCAACCAAGATCTGCTAAAGACCTTCTACAGTGGTGAACTGAAAGAGAGCGTTGACGAGGCCGTTGATTTCTACTTTGAGATTACCGACGCCAAGGTTATCTCTAATTCTTGCAGAAAGTATTCTTTCGCGAAATACGGCTTTAAGGATTCCTTCGCTGTTGCTGCTGTAAACAACGCCATCAATCAGTACATGGTACTGCTGGATCCTGAGGATCAGGAAGGCGTAACCATCGCAGGCTTGCACCTCACCGGTAATGCGGTTATGAACGAAGTGGTCTACAAACTGGTAGAGTCCAAGGTTGACCTGAAGGGTGCGCTCACCGATATATGGATGAACCTGTACGAGCACCCGGTTGAAACCATTATGCAGTTGCTGCCTGTTTTGACCGTTGTGATTGACGAAGTGCTGATCCCCATGGTATTCAACCAGGAGGGTGATCCCTTTAATGGTTTCCTGGGCGGTTTGCTGAGCGGTCTGATGGATCAATACGGCCAGAGCGTTGGCAGCCCCGTCGGTTTGGGCGGTGGTCTGAGCTGGGATTTGAACGAGGTTCTGCCCACCCTGATGCACTGGCTGATCGGCGACACCAACTATGACTTTACATACTACAACATCAGCGGTGTTGAGTATGGCAAGGATGCCGACGGCAAAGATGTGATCGTCAGCCAGGTGTATGGTGACCCCACCACCGGCAAGTACGATGACACCAAGACCCCGGTAATCCTGAACATCTATGCAGCCGATAAGGCGCTGCAGGGTGCCAAGGCATCCGGCATTGCCGATGCACTGAAGCTCACCGGCGACGCTGCCACTGCCGTGAATGAGGCTGTGTCCGAGCTGGCCACCTTCTTCACCGCTGCTGTGGATCAGTATGTGGCTGCCTATGGTGAAAAAGACGCCAAGAGTGGCGCCATGACCAAGGAAGAGGGCACCGTTTACAACCACGGCGTCAACAACCTCTTCGTTGCCCTGCCCAAAATTCTGGACATCATGGGCAAGAACTTCATTAAAAAATATGATGTAAAGAGCGCTGACAACACCAAGAAGGCTTCCGACTGGTCTTATAGCGATTATAAGATTAAGAGCGATACCGTTGGCGACAAAGCGTTCTTCTACAACCAGTCTTTGGTTAACTTTAAGAACCTGGCAGACGGCGGCAAGCCGGCCAAGATTCTGGACTGCTTTGTAAACATCTTTGTGAACGACTGGTTCAACGCCATCATTGACCTGCTCAATGATGTGACCGCCACCGACAACAAGATCACCACCAACCTGCCCATCATCACCGGTCTGATCCGCGCTATGGGCGGTCTGGGCGAAAAGAGCACCATCAGCGATGTACTCAACGGTGTATTCCAGCTGAAGTACAACGACAAGGCCTCTTTCGTAATGGGCGTGTATAACAAGGATTCCAAGTTTGTTGGTCTGAGCACCGAAAGTGCTTACTTCCTGTTGTCCAACATCGGTCAGCTGGTGAATGTGATCCAGGCCATGGACACCAAGACCAAGAACACCATCGACGTGAGCTTCCCGAAAGTGAACGGCAAGATGGCAAAGATCCAGACCCAGCCCAAGTGGGCAAAGGTACCCAAGACCTCCAGTAAGAGCGGCGCTTCTCTGCTGTCCAATCTGGACTCCGCACTGTCCAAGGTGCTGGAGAACTCCACACTGAACAACTTCAACCTGAACACCACCCCCGGCATCCTGTGCGGTCTGGTAAGCCTTGGTTCTTACATCCTGGGCAGCGATAACACCAACCCGATGCTGAAGATGCTCAATAAGACCTTAAACTTCCTGAACGACGGGGACAAGAAGCCCACCGATACCTCAGACAAGAAGGTTTACACTGAGGATCATCTGACCAATCTGGTAGTTCAGATGTATGTTGCACTGGAGAATGTAATTGATTACTATCTGGTGAACGAGGACGCTCTGGGCCTGAATGTTTTCTACGACGGCAACCAGAAGCTGTACAAGAAGAAGAATAAGGCCGGCAAGCCGGTGTACTACACCAGCAAGACCGGTGCTTACCACTACAACATTTTGGCTGCTGCGCTGAAGGGCTTGATTTCTCCCCACGCAGTGAGCAATCACCTGACCAACAAGTCCGCCGCCAAGAAGCTGGCAAGCCTGCCTACCTGGCACAACGCCATTCGCTTGGACAAGAGCACCAGCGGCTGGACCGGCGCCACCAACATTAAGATCAACTGGGGCTTCCGCGCAGGCAACAACACCAAGTTCTTCCAGAACTTCGGCGAGAGCCTGGGCATCATCACCGATCTGATCGGCGTGCTGACCAAGGATGCCGGTTACTATGACGGTGTACTGTACCCCATCTTTAAGGATCTGGAAAAAGCCCAGGGCTTTAGCCTGGGCGTGTATGCAAAGGGCAGCGTAAAGGACGGCGCAACCGGCCTGCTGGCTATTCTCACCCCCATCAGCAAGCTGCTGGACGGCTTCTACAGCAAGCCTGTCTCCGTGCTGACCAACCTGATCAAGGGCCTGTCCATTGTGATGAACAAGGACCTGAACAATGTGGCGACTGCCGCCATTTACCCGCTGTACAAGGAGATCCACGGCGTATCCAACATTCTGAGCGCAAAGGTGTCCAACCTGATGCCCTCTATGGCAAAGAACGACGCATGGTTCTCCGCGATACTGGGCCTGATCTTTAAGACCAATACGGACGACAAGGATCAAAACGCGCAGAATAAGCAGACGATTGCCCTTGTAACCGGCCTGCTGAAGAAGAGCGCAACCAAGGCTGGCTTGGGCATCAACGATGTGACCGTGATCAACGCTGTAAACAGCCAGCTGGCTAACTTCGGCTTTGAACTGCCCACCACCCTGTTTAAGGACATTGCAAACTGCAAGAATGCAGAGGCTGTTCTGAAGTACCTGACCCACCTGGTGGTCGATGTACTGCAAATTCGCCAGATCATTGATCTGCTGAAAGTCGTGATCGACAATCCTTCCATAAGCCAAGTGCTGGATATGATCAGCCGCCTGACCAAGAAGGATCTGCTGAACATCATCAACGCTGTGATCGCCAAGACCACAGATCCCACCACTGCTTACTGGACCTTCCTCCAGTATGTACAGGAAAAGACCACCGGCTTCTATTATCCCGCCGGTGTGACCGCACAGGACGCCAGCGACGCTGTTGGCGATCTGGACACCATGGTCACCTCCGTGATCGGTCTGCTGGCCGGCCTGGATGTAGTGAAGCAGGATAACCTGAAAGACCTGGTTAGCTCCCTGATCTTCACCAACGCCAACCTGACCAAGCTGGCTTCCGCACTGTACGGCGCCATTGATCCTTACAAGGATTACCTGGGCTATGCCGGCATTGATGTAAGCAAGAAGGGCGTAGCTAAGCTCCTGACGGACGGCAGCTACGGCAAGACCTACTCCTCCGCAGCTAAGGCGATCAAAAACGCCAAGAGCTGGAAGAAGCTGGGCAACATCAACTGGGGCTTCACCGATGGCTCCGCAAAGGCACAGCAGGGCTTTGTAAACGGCCTGGCTGCGATCCTGCGTCCGCTGGACGGCGTACTGTCTCTGCTGCTGGCAGGCGACGACTTGGCCGTTGGCCAGATCCTTACCGATTTGGTGAAGAACCTGAACTTCGGTTCCTCTAAGGACACCGTACAGCTGAAGAATGGCAAACTGCGCATTCGCATCAAGGGCTCTGACAAGTATTCCAAGACCTCTGTACTGGAGATCAACCTGTACAAAGTGATCGAGGATGTGAAGTCCCTGAGCATCTATGGCGGCAATGGTTACGAAAGTGCCATCGTTCCGCTGCTGGAGGCACTGGAGTGCCCCAACGTGAAGACCTACAAGCAGTACAAGGCAGACATTAAGAAGTCTACCGACAGCGTACTGACGGATGTGTTGAATCCCATCGTAGGCTTCCTGAACAAGGTACTGGACGCTCCGTTCGATACCCTCACCGCAGTACTGCCCAATGTGGCATACTACATTGATAATAATGGCCTGGCACAGCTCGTCAACAATCTTCTGTCGCCGGTAACATCTCTCCTTCCGGTACTGAAGAAGAACGGCGTAGATGTTGAGGTCATTGTCAAGGCTCTGGCCGGCAAGTCACTGAACGACCTGGTTAAGGACGCACTGGGTGTGAACATTCACCTGAATCTGAACCACCTGAACAAGTGCGACATCCAAAACGCCATCGTTCCGCTGGTGAACAAACTGCTCAAGTCTAAGAAAATCAACATTCAGTTGCCCAAGATCGACTGGGGTACCCTGGCAAGCCACGGCACAGTCAGCACGGTCAAGAGCGCTGCAAAGAACAGCGAAGGCTATTATAATAGAAAGCACGTTACTGCAAACCAGGGCGAAACGCTGATCGCCGTGCTCCGCTATGTAGCCAACCTGCTGACCAAGAACATCAGCGGTTTGAAGTCCATTTTGGGCGGTATCGACGCGATCAAGGATTACAAGTCCATCATCAACGCGGTACTTGACCAGATCGGCACCTCCTCCGCAGACCAGATCATCCGTGCGCTGTTCTATCTGCTCCAGGAGAATCCCACCAACGCGTTCTGGAATTACAGCGAATACCAGACCAAGGACTACAAGTTCTCTTATCCCTCCACTGTGGATCAAGAATTCTTGAAGAACATTCCGCCTATGCTGGATGGCCTGATCGGTAGCTTGGCTGATCTGAACAAGCTGATCGCTGACGCTGCCTTTAAGGACAGCACCATCAATGGCATGATCACCGGCATCGGCAAGGCACTGGACGGTGTGAAGATCAACGACTCCACCAACCTGACCGCCCTGCTGGCTCAGACCGGCATTGACTATTCTACCAAGACCGTTGCCAAGCTGCTCACCGATGAGTCCTATGGCAAGACCTTCGCGAATGCGGCTGCCGTAATCGGCTCCGCCTCCTCCTGGTCCAAGGTCAACACCTCCGCTCTTAAGTGGGGCGTAAAGGATAAGGATAGCTTCTTTAATGCACTGGCTGCTGTAATGCGTCCGTTCTACGGCGTATTGGATGTACTGCTGAATGATGCTTCTCTGGGCATCTTCAACATCGTTCATATCCCCGGCTCCAACGGCTACTCTTCCGTGGTCGTTCCGCTGCTGGAGGCATTCGGCTGCTACAACATTAAGACCCAGTATCAGTACAGAGAGGACATCAGCAAGGCCTATGACAACATCCTGTTGGATATTGTCAACTCCCTGTGGGATAAGGTAGAGGACATTCTGAATGCACCGCTGCAGACCCTGATGTCCATGCTGCCCAACCTGGCACTGTTCATTGCCAACGACGGCCTGCTGCAGCTGATCGAGAACCTGTTTACACCGGTTTCCGCTCTGCTGGATGCTTTGAAGCCCATCGTGAATGTGAACACCGTACTGACTCAGGTATTCAAGGCCTTCAAAGTGGATCTGAATGGTTTACTGGCTAAGGTTGGCCTGAAGTTGGATCTGAACATTGACCTGTACGATCTGACCGCTATGCTGAAGCCCATCATCGGCGTGGACAACATTGTTCCCCTGCTGAATCAGGTGCTTGGCATGATCAAGATCAAGGGTAAACCCCTGGGTCTGGAACTGATGGATATTGACTGGTTCCAGCTGGCAAGCCACGGCAAGGTGATGACCGATGCTTCTCAGGCTGCCACTTACGGCACGCGCGTGTTTGTAAAGGGCGACGCCTCTGAGACTTTGATTGCCGTGCTGCGGTACCTGGTTGAAGTTGTCAACTACAAGGATAACTACAACACAGTAGCCAGCTTGGTAGGCTCCCTGATCGGTGGATCTGACAACAGCTCCATTACCGATGTGGTAGGCACCGTGCTGAATATGCTGAAAGGCGACACCGACAAAGTAATCGGCGAACTGTGTAACCTGCTTCAGCAGCTGGGTGGTTAATCCCCCATTCCTAAATGAAAATGGCGTACCTTCGGGTACGCCATTTTTGTTACCCGCCGCCGGACAGGCTCCTGTATATAATGTATATAATATAGAACGCCCTTTGGGTGCAGGCTCTCACCTGCCCCGGAGGGCTGCTTTTTTTTCGCCAAGTTTTACGGCTTTTTGAATTTTCTTTGCGAAAGCCTTGTATTGCTTTTGCAATTTATATATAATAAGTGCATAGTAACTTTTATCTCGGTGGTGAATACAAATTGCTCGGTAAATACGCCAGAGTCAAGGTCGTTATGCCTATTGGCTCTACGGACGGTACGGGCTATCGGTATCCGCTGAACTACGGCACAGTATACGGTGAAAAGGACCAGACTGCCTACATTATGGGCATCCACCACCCTGTGCGTAACTTTGACGGGCGTGTGATAGCCGTCCTCCGAAACAAAAAAGAAAAGAAATCCATTTGGATTGTGGCGCCCAAGAGCACACG
>UMCO01008765.1_pt1 | contig 21852 bp, 17 predicted proteins | sample 1964251 | NCBI WGS metagenome assembly UMCO01 (sample SAMEA4835970, study PRJEB28245) | human gut metagenome | biome: gut microbiome; material: fecal sample | place: Denmark | collected 2008
CAAAGGAAAGCGAGCCCGTCAAGACCGTAAAGCCAAAGGTTACAGACAACAAAATATCTACAAAGAAAGCCATCACGAAAGAAGCTCAAAAAGCAACTGACAAGAAAGGAAGCTCAAAGACAGAAGAGATAAAGAAAAAGATTGTCGAGGAAAAGAGCGGAGACACCGGCAGGAAAGAGAAAGATGGCATTGTGTATGAAAATCTAAAAGGCGAAAAATAATTATCTCGATGAGACAAATTGCTAACTATATCATTGACGACGAGCCTATTGCCCGTGGAGGCATGGGGAGAATATTCCGTGCACGCGACACCAAGGGCAACATAGTGGCGATAAAGGAGATTCTCCCGGAATTTGCCACCGACTGGTCGATAATAGACAGAATAGAAAAGGAGGTGAAGTTCCTTGTAAGAATAGACCATCCCTCTATCGTAAAGCTCTATTCGGCCTTCCGCGACGAGCACACACAGTGCTACTATATCGTCATGGAACTTGTTGAAGGACTGAACATCGAACAGTATGTAACAAGGCATGGCCCCATACCAGAACAGCAGGCTGTGGAGATGATGATGAAAATACTCGACGCGCTGCAGTGCGTACACGACTCACACATCGTGCACCGCGACATCAAGCCGTCGAACATCATGGTGCGCCCTGACGGCAGCATCTGCCTGCTGGACTTCGGCATAGCCAAGGATCTTGACAACAATAACGGCAACACCATACCGGGCTCTATACTCGGCACAAACGGATATATGAGTCCGGAGCAGGCTGCCGGCTACTCCATAAACTACCGTTCGGACATATATGCCGTAGGCTGCGTGTTCTTCTATATGCTCACAGGACACCATGCCTTCAACACGCTCTCCAACGAGTTTGAGACGAAAGACTCGATAATAAACGACGAATTTCCGAAGCTCTCCAAATACAAGAAGGGCATATCCGACGTGCTGCAGAAGGTGCTCGACAAGGCTACGGCCAAGAACATGATGCAGCGCTACCAAAGCTGCTACGAGTTTATGTCGGCACTGAGCAACGGCACCAACGTAAGCAACATATCATCGCGCAACATGCCGGTGAAGATATCAGTAGGCCGCGAGATGTGCGACATCATAGTGAACGACTCGGCACGAAAGATAAGCCGCCACCACGCTGACATAGAGCTGAAGGAGTTTACCGGAGGAAAATATTATGTGTTCACAGACTGCAGCTCAAACGGCACTATCGTAAACCGCAAGTCTGTATGCAAGACCTCGGTAAACATCCCCGCCAGCGGGCCTGCCCCGGAGATTTATCTCGCAGGAGTGATTGAGGGACATCTCGACTGGAACAAAGTGGTGGAAGAACTCGACAAGCGTGCACGTGCCATACAGGACGCGGAAGACACGCCGACGGAAGATGACAACACCGTGTCGGAAACGACAACCATATCCAAGCCCAATGAAGAAAACGCTAAATATGTAGAGAAGGATGCCACGGGATGGCTGATAGCAGCCTACATATTTGCCATTCTCGGCGGATTCTTAGGAATAATACTTGGCACGGTGGTAGCCACAGGAAAGGTGGAGATGGTGAGCGGCGAAAAAATATACAAATACAAGTCTGACCACCGCAGGCTCGGATGGGGTGCGGCAATATTGTCCATCATATCCATGGTCGTGTGGAAATTCGTCATCCTTGTGTGATAACCTTCCATTACTGATATATAAGACTCTTGGAGACATTACCCGCCGGCGGAATTATCCTGACTGGCAGCTGACAGTTATAATTTCAAACGATATCATTTCAGCCTGCGGAACATGGGCTTTCGTCTTCTGAAAGATAACCTTTCACAACATAAAAGGACACCTTTTGGAAACCTGCCGGAATCAAGAGGAAACCGTAAGAAAAAGCCGCAGAAATGCGACAGACCGTAAGTTCCGGCGCAATGGCATAAAAAAACCTGACGTCTACCTTGAAAATCATTCATTGAAGCAACATGATACCGACAGACATACTTAATTATAGAATTGTGCGCCACCTGGGCTCAGGCGGCATGGGCAGTGTTTACCTTGCAGTAAACACGAACATTGACCAACAGGTGGCAATAAAGGCCTTGAAGCCTGAAATAGCCCGTAACCCCGCGCTCCGCGCACGATTCAAGCAAGAGGCCGAACTGCTCTGCTCGCTCGACCATCAGGGCATTGTGAAGTTCCTCAACTATGTTGAAACGCCTGAAGGCGTGTTCCTTATAATGGAATATGTCAAAGGAATAACGCTCGAAGACTTCATCAACAAGAAAAACGGCCTGATTGTCGAAAAGAAAGCCTATCCCATGATATGTGAGATACTTGATGCGTTTGAATATGCCCACTCCAAAGGCATTGTTCACCGCGACATCAAGCCCTCGAACATAATCATACAGGAAGACGGGCATATTAAGATAATGGACTTCGGTATAGCCCAGATTGTGTCTGAGGCTAACATGGCAGACAGCAGATACATAATGGGCACACCGACATACATGAGCCCCGAGCAGATTTACGGCAGGAACGTAGACACCCGTTCGGACATATATTCAATCGGAGTGCTGATTTACCACATGCTGACAGGCCGCGCGCCGTATGACTCAACCATGCTTACGGCGCAGGAAATAAGGCAGAAGGTGGTGAGAGAAGACATGCCGCGCATGGCAGAATATTATCCTTATATATCAAACAAGATACAGGAGGTTGTAGACAAAGCCACACAAAAGATTCCCGAAGCACGCTATCAGTCGTGCATGGAGATGAAGGCCGCCGTGAAGAAAGCCATCGCCCCCGACCCTATACCGCGCCCGCTGATCTACGGAGGAGCAGCCGTCGCGGTGATACTGATGCTCGTGGGCTTCTTCACATGGGACTACTACCGCACAAAGGTAAAATACTATCGCGATTATGTTGAAGTCTACGGCATACCCGAAGGAGTGGGCCGGCTGAGCAGCAGCGAAATGTCTCACCGCGAGGCGTCGTACCGCTTTGAATATTCAAGACACAAGCTCCGCCGCGTGTCGTACGTGAACAGCAAGGGCAAGCTGGTTGACCATCACGACTCTGAAGACAAAGACCGCATAGTTGACATGACGCTGCTTTACACCGAAGGAAGCGGAAAGGTTGACTCTGAGAAATTCATGGACCGCAGCGGCAAGGTGCTGTACGTAAAAGACTACGACAGCAACATGAAGACCTGCACCTTCAAGCTGGACGACGAACTCGGCACCGAGATGACGCTCAACGCACAGGTGAAGCTCTTTCAAAGCGCATTCGATGTTTCTCTCGACGGAAAGGGGAAGATATCAAAGTACATTCTCGAATATGATGACGAAGGACATCTCGTGAAGGTTGAATACGCCGGATTCGGCAATGTCAGGGTGCCCGACGGACAAGGCATCTTCGGCCGCAGATATGTCCTTGATGACGAAGGACGCGTAATAGAGGAACACTATCTTGGAAAAGACGGCAAGCCCAAGGCCACACAATTCGGCCTCGGCGTGAAGAAATTCACCTACGACGATGACGGCAACCTGTCTAAGATTGTTTACCTCACGGTGGACGGAAAGCCGAGCAGCGACGGCAACAACTGCCCGGTGGTGCTGCTGACCTACGACAAATGGGGCAACCGCACATCAGAGAAATACACCGACATAAACGGCCAGCCGATGATACGCAAGGACGACGCATTTGCGGGCATACTCTACGAATACAACGACGACGGCACATGCAAGAAGAGACAGTATCTCGGTGTAGACGGCAGGCTGACATACGTTAAAGGCGTCAGCGGATATGTCAACGAGTATGATGACAACGGATATCTGTCGGGCATTTCGTATGTCGATGCCAAAGGAAATGCGGCATACTTCAACGACACGGATGACGAGGCCACATATTCGAAACAGAAATTTGTCAACGACGACAAGGGGAACATTATCGACCACAAGCTGCTCGACGCGTCGGGCGAACTCGTAGAGACGGCATACTTTGCCCACAAGAAAAGCACATACGACTCGCTGGGCAACATGCTCACAGAATATTACTTCGACAAAAACGGAAAGATATACGCACCTGCCAAACTGGGATACGCCGGTCTGGAGGCAAGATACGACAAGCAGGGACGCCTGGCAAGACTCACCTACATGGGCGCGGCCAAGGAGCGCATAATGCTATCAGACATGCACTTCTGCTATTTCACCAAAGAATATGACGCCCGCGGAAACTGCACGAAGTTCTCTTACTTCGACGACGAGGACAAGCCGGCCATGACATCACAGGGAGCGTCAACGGTGTGCTATGAATATGACGACAACGGAAACGAGACAGCGCGCTACTTCCTCGACACCGAAGGCCGCCCGTGCGTGCTCAACAATTTCTGCTCACGCGTGGAATACGAGTACGACAGCCAAGGCAACTGCATATCAGAAAGGCACAAGAACACCGACGGAAAACTGATGTCGGTGTCGGGAGTGGCATACTATGAGTGGGAGTTCGACCAGAAAGGCAACGTAACGGCCGAACGCTCCATGGGCACAAACGGAAAGCTTGCCGCAGGAAAATATGAGATCAGATACAAATATGACGGACGCGACAACGTAACCGAACGCTCCTACTTCAGCAGCGGAAACAGGCCGGCACTGTGTGACGGGGGATATCACAAAGAGGTGATGAAATACAACTCGAACAACATGTGCGTGCAACAGGAATACTACGGAACCGACGGCAGGCTGAAAAACATCAGCGGACAGAACCTTGCTGTCATAAAGCGCGAATACGACGAGCGCGGAAACAAGACCTCGGAAGTGTTCTTCACGCAGAACGGCACACGAGGATGCGACAACGAGAAGGTGCACAAATACTACAACCAGTACGACAGAATTGCCAACAAGGTGAGCCATCAGATTTCATTCGGCATTGACGGCAAGCCCGTGGTAGCCAACAACATCGCGGCTGAAGGCCGCACCGTCTACGACAAGCGGGGCAACATGACCAAGATAATGTGCTATGACGGATACGGAAAGAGCATAAACGGCAGACAGGGATGGAGCGAGTGCAGATTCACATACAACGAAGCCGGCGACATAACCTCGAAGGCATACTTTGACATCAACGGTAAAGCCGTTGCCGACAAGAGCGAGAAGATACACAAGTATACATACACATACAACGGGATGCGCATGCTAAGCAGCGAATCTTATTACGGCGCCGACGGCAAGCCGGCAAACACGGCAAGCGGATACAGCACCGTAAAATATAAGTACAACAAGCAGAACCAGCTTACGGAAACGGCATGCTACGGAGCCGGAGGCCGCCCCGTGGACAACAGTCAGGGATGGCACCGCCTGGTTTACTCTTACAGGGCTGGCACACAGTATAAATGCGTCTTCTACGACAAGAACAACCGCAAGCTGGGCACAGCCACAAACACAGACGGCAAATGGAGCCTGCAGGTGGAGCAACGGCAGAACATGACCGGAGGCTATGGCTGGCAGGCAGCATGGCGACAAGCGGCAAGAGAATGCCCCACGAGGATAGCCGACGGACTGACAATAGAAAGCGTAACCGTAGGCAACGACGCCGTTACCCTGGCCGTATACATCGAGAACTTTTCATCAGAACAGATAACAAGCGAAATGCTCAACGTCCTGCGGCAGTTTGTGTCAACACTTAGAAAGTCGACGTCGACGCCGTCGTATGTTGACATACGCATGATAGTGTACGACATGAACCACGAAAGGACAGCCATAATATAAAAGAATAAGAACAATAACACCTATAAGACGATGAAAACTTTAGAAATCATTATCTGCCTGCTTTTAGCGTTTACGGCATCAGCATCGGCAGGCGATCTGACTCCGGCTCAGAAAGACGCACAGCTAAAACTTTACAACTATTTGCAGAAGAAGAAATACGAACCTTCTGTCGACACGTCTGACAACAGTGTATGCTTCCGCCGCGAGGGAGTGCTCTACTGGATAACGTTCGACGAAAACTCGCCCATACTCTACACCTTCCACAGAAAGGCATTCAAGGTGGGCGCTGACGAGATGTCGTATAAGCGCATACCCAGCATAATAGCTGCCAACGAGGTAAACCGCAAGCACAAGACCGTGAAGCTTACCGTTGAAGACAAGAAGGTTGAGATAGCCATACAGGTATATGCCGCAAAGACCGAAGACTTCACGGCAGTGTTTTCAAGCTACTTCTCAAGATTTGAGGATGTAGACACCGACTTTAAGAACGAATACCAGACGGCTCTAAAGGCTGAGCGCGAATCAATGAACAGACTGGAAGAGGAGGCACGCAAGGACCTTCCGCCAAGCGTGCTCACCGACAAGATTGTCAACATGTCATTCCGCCTGCTCGATGCCGACGGCGTGGAGAAGACGCCCTACGACCAGCCTCTGCGCAGCTTCAACGCAAGATACATACAGGCACGCATAGAGTTTGCGCCATGGAGAGAGAAGGCACAGGACTTCGACCTGCAGCTGAGGGTTACAAGACCTAACGGAAAGACCATCTGCATGCCAGGAAAGAAAGTAACCTCGGAGATGAACGTAACACTCGAGAAGTCGAAGAAGAACCAGATGATAGAGTTAGGACAGTTCGGCTCGCCTAAAGAAGGATTCTGGAAGGCCGGCGAATACAAGGTGGAAGTCATCGAGTCGGGCGACGTAATTTACACCACCACGTTTAATATCCTGTAAAACACACACAACATGAAAAAGCTAATCATATTTGCCGCCATAGCCGTGCTGACGGCGGCTTTGTGCGTAAGCTGCAAGCAAAAGAACAAAGACATTGAGCTGCTGCAGAACTTTGTTGAAGAGATAAACTCACAGCCGGGCAAAGACCTTGCTAACGGAACGGTGCTGACAAAATGTGAATACAAGCAGGGCGACAGCCTCTTCACATACAGGATAAAGGTAAGCGACGACCGCTTCAGCAACGTTGCGGCAGACTCGGTGAAGAGCACGCTGTCAAAGAAGCTGACAGAGCCGGGAATGCAGAAACTTGTAAAGATACTGTCGCGCAATTCTATCGGACTTCAGTATGTCTACGAGATGGAAGGCAACGAGATGACCGTAGTGTTCACTCCTTCTGAACTTAGCACACAGCAGAATCAATAACATTTCATCAACGTTGTGTCAGAACCGGATTTGCCCGGACACCAGGCTGCAGCAGCGACGCGTTGCATGCTGCGCCTCAGGTAACGGTCAGAGCGGTTCCGGCACTTTTTTATTATAACACATATTGTCATGACATTCACAGATTCAGTCAGATCATGCATAAACAAATATGCCACCTTCAGCGGGCGCGCATCGAGGTCAGAATTCTGGTGGTTCTGGCTTTTCATCTTTATTGTGCAAATCGTTTCGCTCACCATATTCTCCGTCATAGGCTATCTGCTGGGAGGCTACGACGGCTGCACGATATCATTATCTATCTGTTCAGTATTATGCATCCTGCTGCTCACCGTGCCATACTTATCGGTGCTTGTCAGGCGCCTGCACGACACTAACCACAGCGGATGGTGGTATTTCATATCGCTGATACCGCTCATAGGCACAATATGGCTGATAATACTTCTTGCCACCGACAGTGACGAGGAGAACAAGTACGGCCTGCCTGTTTATTAACACACAACACCTTTACAAGCAAAGAACTGAAAAAACAACAATAAAAAAATGGCAAAAATAAGACTACAGGGAGAAGAAGAGAAAAGAAAAAACATATGTTTTGAGGTTGACACCGCCAATCCGCCAATAGGCGAAGGAGGCATGGGCAAGGTGATGAAGGGCGTCTGCATAGACATCGCGACCAACATATCGCGCCCCGTCGCCATAAAGTTTCTTTATGAAGACCTGCCGCCACACGCCATCGAGAGGGCACGGCGCGAGGCATCAATACGCCTGCGCAACGACAACCTGATAGAGATGCTCGGATTCATCGAAACCGAGACTAAGCACGGCACGATGACACGCAAGCACTACCACGTTGTCAGCGAGCTGCTTAACGGCATTCCGCTGTCGAGCATCTTTGAAGGCAAGTGCACCGACGCCGACGGCCACGAGAATCCGTTTGCCAAGAAGCTGCTAAAAGAGTTTCAGGCAGACTCCGTACACTTTGCAAAGACCATAATGCTCAACGTGCTTTCAGGACTCATAGCGCTGCACGACGCAGGATACGTACACCGCGACATCGACCCGTCGAACATCATGCTGACCGAGGACGGACACATCAAGCTGATCGACTTCGGTATAGCGAAGCAAGTGAACAAGCTCACCACCAACGACCGCGGACTGACAACTGCCGGAACCTTCATGGGCAAGGCTGAATATGCCGCGCCAGAGCTTGCCATAGGCGACCTGAAACACCAGAACCAGACCACCGACATATACGCCATGGGCATACTGCTCTATCAGTGCATCGTGGGCCATGTGCCGTTTGAAGGACAGTCGCACGTAGTGCTCGAGAAACAGCTGCACAAGAAAATTCCACTCGCACAGATCAAAGACCGCGGCATGCGCAAGATAATAGAATGCGCCACCGACAAAGACCAGAACGTGCGCTATCAGACAGCGGCACAGATGCGCGTGGCTATAGAAAACCTCGACGGCAAGAAGCGACAGCTCAAGAAGTCGACAAGAATAACCATAGCTGCCGCCTGCGCTGCCATAGCGGTTGCCATAATAGCCATAGGAGGCGTGTCATATCACAACAAGAAGGTGGAGCAGGAGCAGATAGCTCTCGAGATAAAAGCCACCAACGACTCGCTGCGCACCAAGACCGAAACACTCACCCTCACGGCCGACAAGAGCCTCGCCACGGGCGACAGGCACGACGAGGGATACGAGCGCCACTATATAGACGCCTACAAGAAATACATGGAGGCACTGGCCATTGCCAAAAAGATAACAGAGAACAAGCCTGACACCAAGAACATAAGCCTCAACCGCGACAAGGCCAAGGACGCCCTGCTGAAGGCAAAGGCCGAACTGGAAGCCAAGGCTAAAGACTTTGAGGCCAGCGACATGCAGGATATAGCCAAAGAATTCCACACCAGAGTTAAAAACATTACAGACGCATTAAGTTATAATCCATAATCTTTTTTTTGAACTATGAGTACTATTGCCAAACTTCTTTTAACCGTTGTCATTGCCGTGTTGTCTCTTCAGGCCAACGCACAGACCGCCGGCGACCGCCTGTTTGCACAGGGACAGAAGCTGCAGCTGAAGCAGACCGTAAGTTCGCAGAAACAGGCCATTGCAAAGTTCAGCGCAGCCAAGAAGGCCTACGACTCAAGCACCAAGAAGGCCATGTGCGACAACCAGATTGCAATATGCAGGAGCAACATCAAGCTGATAACGCGAAAGACAAGGACCGTGACGAAAAAAGAGACCGTCGTGCTCGAGAAAGCCGACTCTGCCGTTCCGCCCGAGGTGGCCAAAGACCCCGTAAGGCTCAGCCTGTCGGTGTCGTCGGTAGAATTTAAGTCGTCAGGCAAGAAGAGCGACAACCACGAGGTGACGGTAAACTGCAACTACGACGACTGGACCTACACCTTCCCGGAATGGGTCGACGTCACCAAAAACGGCAACAAGCTGACGCTTACCGCCGACCCCAACAAGACAGACGGAGAACGCTCGGGCGTGCTCACCGTAAAATGCTACGATGAGAAAGCCGAACTGATGATCTATCAGAAAAAGCCGTTCTCGCTGAAGTCTCTCATCGGCGGCAAGAAGTAAGAACAACATAAGCTGACATGAATATCACTGACCGTGAAGTGGTCCGGGCACTGCTGCAGCGCGACGCCCGGGTCACAAGGGACTTCTTTTACCGTAAATGCTATCCGCTCTTCAAGTCTGTGTACGACAACTACCACACAGACTGCTCGTCGTGCATGGAGTTTATAAGCGAAATATACGTCCACATAATGACTCCCGACAAAGCCGGCGGACAATGCAAGCTCGAAGGGTTCAGATACCAGAGCACGCTCTTCACATGGCTAAAGGCCGTGTGCCTCTTCTACTGCTACAAGAGATATGAGCGCAGGACAAAAATGCCGACAGAACAAATTTCTGAAAAATTTGACGGCCAGGGTGTAAGAATAGACACCATTCCCGCATCTATAGAGTTAGACATCTCATCTCTTCAGGCCGACGACGCCGAAACCATACTGAGGCTGATGCCCAACAGAAGATACAGCAGGCTGATAAGGCTGCGATATCTATGCGGACACACCAACGAGGAGACGGCCATGATGATGGGAATGAACATGAACACCTTCTACAACAAGCACAAGATGGCTAAAGAACAATTTTTAAAGACACTAAGAACGGAGGAAATGCGACATGGATGACTACGGCAACTTTACCCTTGACGAGAACATGTTTTCGGCATGGCTCGACGGAAATATGACGCCCGACGAGGAAGAGGCTTTCATGGACATGTGTGCCGACGACCCCGCCATGGGCGAAATACTCGACGCCAACGACCAGGTGGACGACTACTACGAAAATCTTGTAGACGGAGGATACGAGATACCCGAGGAGCTCGACACCGACTTCGACCTGCCCTACATATCACCGGCAGACGAAGACGACAACATTTACAGCTATGAAGACATCGAACCGTATGACGACAGCAGCGACAGCCATGACATGACTGACGACGGCATGACAGACAGCGACGGCTTCGACGACGACAACGCGACGGATCACTTCGGCAGCGACACTTATCAGGACATGGACTTAATGTAGCCCATACAGACACATACGGCGGGCCGCCACGCCAACGGCGGCCGCATGGACATCTGAAAATTTACTATCCGCAGCCCTCTCCCATTGAGGTGCTGCGGATATTTTTATATTAACCAGACAGCAACATTTTTTCTCATAAATAAAGATTAAAAGCAATATAAATAAAATGGTATTTGAAAAAAATAAATCAAAGTCTAATTTAGAAAAGCCCTCACACCATAAATATGGCATCAATAACATATATTTAATAATGAAAATGAAGATATAGACTTTATTTTTCAATGACAAATTTTCGTGAATAATATTCAAGAACTATTCACGAAAATTTACACATTTTATTACAATCTCTTCTCTTCAAAACTCTGTTTTAATTTATATAATTTTGAGTCAGGATTTGCTATTTCCATTCTATAATCTTTATAATAATACAAAACTTTCTTTATTTTATCACTTACATTAAGTTCATCAATATTTGAGAATTTGTTCTTAAATATAATTGGCATAATAATTCTCCGTTCCTCATCAGTAAGACTTGCCATATCTTTCCTCCAGTTATCTGTATATCCTAAATATTCAAAGAAAAAGCGGAATAACAAAAATGTTTCAGGCATAATTAATAATTCCATAAATTCATTTTCATCCCGTCCAAAAGCTTTCTCAAAGAATGATACTCCACGGCCTATTTTACCTTTTGTTGCATTTAAAATAGCTTGAATAGCACGTATATATTTACGGTTCCAATGTTCACCAATATAGTCTCTATCATGACTATGCTCATTTCTGATAGGATGATACTTCATCGGAAACGAATAAATACTAACATTGAGTTCTTCACATAAATCTACATTCACTCTCATTCTATGATATAGGTCTACAGGTTTATCCTTAAAATTATAAAGCAGGTAATTAGAAAAATCTTTAATACCATGATTTACACTCATTTTTAACGCATCTGTATAAACCTTTTCCGTTTTAATATCATCAAATGCTATACGCAATGGACGAACAGGCACTAGCGTTAAAAGTGAAACTTTTTCATCTGTAAACAATCTCGCATCAACTCCTTGATTGAAATCAATATAGCGATTACGACCTTTCTGACTCAAATATTTCTTTTTGAAATATGGTGCGAAATCTTTATATGTACGAATTAAAGCCTCTTTAGTACATGTTATAAGATATAATAAACCATTCTCTTCCCTCAATCGATAAATATGAGTTCTAACTTCTTCGTTAAGACGCTTCATATTATTTATTTCTTTTAGAAGTTTCCAACATTTTCGAATATATCCACGGTCATTAATCCCTAAGCGAAGATTTCGGATAGCTATTTCATACTGATTAGGCTCAACATATTTTGAACCAGGAACAAATCCACAAGAACGAATGTCTTCTATAATCTTAGGTAAATCTTTTGACGCAAGGACATTATTATCCATAAGTAAAAGATTCTGTTGGTCACCAAACAATCTCCTTGTTTGTTCTATTCTTTCTTTTAAAGGAATATAAGATTGAAAATTAGGTTCCAAAATTGGTACAGCACAGAAAGGACAATGACGAATACAACCTCGAGTTGCATAACTAAAGAAAGCTTTTCCATCAACATATTCATAATCAATTTCTTCCAATATTGAATAATCCAAAGGAAGTTCATCTATTATATATGGATTATCTGCATCAATATCCTTATACGGGGTATGAAGTGTACCACAATGAGGCTTTATTCCTGTAGCTTCTTCTATTTCCCTTGGCTGAATAGATGCCAAAACTCCACCAACCATGATATTATTCACATCTTTAACCAAACCTTTAGCAAAAAGAATTGTCTCAATAGTAATATCCCAATAAAATGTAAATAATGTCGTAACACCAATCCAATCCCATTTAGGGTGTTTTAGATATTCTTTTTTATGATAATAATTCTTATAATAATCCACCCATGGCTCTAATAAAATGCCATAAGCAGAATCAGTAAGTCCAATTTTATTAAAATCTGATTTTCTACGATATTTTATATATGTAGCAATCTTATTTGAACGTAACTTCCAATTAATGGAGCTATCCATTTGGTTGAGTTTTTCAACGCAATCATCCGTAATATCATTAATGAGAAATTCCTTTAAATCACCTTTATAAAAAACAACATTATCTCCTCTTAAGCGAAAATATGTAGCCAATTTCATTAATCCTATAGGAGGAAATTTATTTTTATAATTTGGTTCTAATAAAAGTATATTACGCTTCATTTTGTTATTTGTTCTTCTATATTACTAATAAGTGCTTCACGCAAACGTTCATCAGCAATCGCGTTACTAATTGCAGTATAAATTTTACCTATTAATTTTTTTTCACTTTTTGAATATCTAGAATAAATAGGCTTATCTGTCCTATATCTAGTTTTAGCCTCTTTAACCTTATCAGAAGTTACTTGCTCGGAATCTTCTTTAGGTTGTTCTTTCGTTGGAATCGATGTTTCAAACTTATTTAGGACCGACTTTAAAGGAGAATCTTTTGAAGAAATCTTATCTTTTACTTTTGCCAATTGTTTCTGAGCCTGTTCTTCCTTTTTCTCTTGTTCCTCCAAACGATGATGCAAATCATCCCGCTCTTTTTGACTTGTATAGCCATTTTTTTCTTTACTATGAATGGTTGCCCTTAATTCTTCTGTCTTTATTATAGTAGAGGTACTTGAACGTAATTTTTGAGCATCATAACAAAGATCCTTTAGTTTAAGAAAATCTTCCCGAATTTTTTGTTCAAAATCGACACATTCTTTACTTTCCGCGAAATAATCTCGCCTAGAGTTCGGTATTAGTCCCTTACTAATAGCATGAATCTCACCGAAATAATAAAAAGAAAATCTTTGGTCTTCTGTTTTCGTAAAGAATTTCTTACATATTTCTTCATCTCCAATTTGAATGTTTTCCTTTCGCAAACGTATACCCCTAGCAAGATTCAGAGGTTTCATCTGACCTCTTAATGTAGAAATAGAATACCATCCCCAATAAATAATAGATCCATTATCATCTTTTTCCAACAAAAATTTCACATCAACAATATCATCAACTTTCTTTTCCCCTCCATTACCTTCATCATAAATAACGCTAGTATATGGTTTATAAATTTGATCATCATTAACAAATATATTGTATGTATCAACTACCAAACCATTTTCTTTTTTAAAGTCATTTATCTTTTGACGAAAAATAAAACGTGATGAAATATCTACAGGAGCAACCATTGATAAATAATCTGAGACACTTTCTACATCAAGTAAATCATCCAACGACACATCCTCCATAATCACATTAAAATAGTGAGCATCTATATTTTCATCCTTTGTTTCTAACTTCGTTACTTTAGCAAGGACCTCTGTCGCCTCCTCTTTATCTTCTCGATCATTAATAATATATTTCAACAAATCAGCATCCCAGGTCATTATTGACTTTACCGATTCTCCATAATATGAAGTTTCAAAAATTAACTTAGAACAATAACCAAGTCCTCCTAAACGACCTATGCCACGAAAACCTTTATCTTCTCCTCGTTTTTTAGTAGAATGGGCAATATTTCGTAAAATAGCCATTACTTTTTCCTGAGGAATTCCCGTAGCATTATCTTGAACAGATATACTTCTATTATCCTTATCTATTCGAACATGGATAGCCTCCTCCCCTTTTTTAAGGAGATTACATTCTATGGCTTTATCCACTGCATCAGCTGCATTTTGAATATATTCTCTGTAGATAAATCTACAATCCTCATACATTCCAAGTGTCAAAGATTCAATGACATCTTTTCCTATTTGTGGAGTTGTATTTATTTGTTCATTCATAATACTTATATATTGGTAAAGGGAAATTTATATTTAACATTGAACGGAATACTGGATTCTGAATAATATATTCACCCTGTTTTTGACGAGTTAACATCGTTTTATAAACTTGAGGAACAAAGCGGAAATCCTCTTTTGTAATCTCAATAGCATTTGTTCGGCCAAATGCCTGCGTAGCACAATTACCTTTTACACGTTTGTGAATATCACTAACAAACTGCTCTGCTCCAAATAAGATTATACCTAAAGAACGTCCACGCTCAGTTATATCAAGCAATTGACGTAAAATTGGAGATGATTTTGGAACATCATTAGAAGCATATTTATTCAATTCATCAATAAAAATTACAATCTTATCCGGTATATCTTCATCAGAACGTTTAGATGAACCGAGTTTTAGATTATACACAGCACGCATAACATCTCCAAAAACAAATCCTTGTGATTCCTCATCTAATTTTGCCACATCGATTACCATTACATCATTTTTCTTTATCTGGGATATTTTATCTCTCAACCGAACACTTCTTCCGTCATTTCCCAATTTTTCTGTAAACATTTGTCGACATTTCTGAAAGCTTTTATTAAAAAGTCTATAAAACTTACGCCAACTCAATACAGAAATTTCTCTTCCTGCTCCAGCAGTCTTACCTTGACTCTGAGTCTGTGCATAAAGAGCTTGCTTAAAATCTTCCCAACATTCTACACCTTTAAAACTTCCTCCATTTGAAATTATAAAATTTATAATTGACTCTATTGTATCATTAGGATCATCTACATTAGCAAATAAAAGATCTAGACATTCCTTGTCTTCATCTGTCTCAAACAGATATTTGTACTGAAATGCTTTCTTCGTTTGCAAACGATCTTGAATAGTCGTTTGCTTTTCGTAAGTATAAGATGTAAAATCCTTAGAATATGGATAATAATAACTTACTTGTTTAAAAGCCGACATCTCCATTCCTAGTATATCATAAACTTTTTTTATCTTCTCCAATTCATCTTTACGTTGGTTCATTTCATCTATTTTCAACAAATCAGTACCCTTAACATTCATCATGACAAAGGCCACAGACTCCTTATTTTCTTTCATTGCAACATCTTGAATAGCTTTCATCAAAAACATTGCATATGAAGTTTTTGATGCTAACCCTGATATACCTGAAATATTTAGATGTGCTCCTTCGGGACCAATTAGAAAATGAGAATTAAAATTTACAGGTAGTATCTGTTCATTTTCACCTTCATACATTTTAATATAACCTGCAGGAATAGGATTTTTAACTTGGTCTAATCCAAGTGCCATTTTTATTTCTGCTGCAGTGGCTAAATACACATTTTTTCCTTCTTGAACAGGGATATACACATCCTTGTCATTACCAACGACCTTACACCTTACATAATTCATACCTATACGCTCAGTGTATGACTTAGAATCGATATCACCAAAATCACTTGAAATAAAACTTGATAATGCACTTGGAGAATCTGTCATGTGGGAAATTTCCTCAATGACACCAAATGTCCTTGACTCATTGATATGTTCTACAACAACAACATCAAAAGGTCTTAACTTAAAATCTTTTTTAGTCCAAAAAGTAAAATTTTCTATTGTTGAAGGTTGCTTTTCTGTAGCAATAACTTTTCCTATTATATCCATAATCTTAAAATAAATTCAAAAAATAATAATCACTTTTAAAACGGCTTTTACAATAACATTCTGTCATATATACCGGATAAAGATGATTTGCCCACCTTGCATCTGTACCATAACACACAGGATTACGCTCATTTATAAGATTTGCTGTGATAGTATCTATTTCGTCCGTAGACAAGCCATTTTCTGCTTCTTTTCCTGTCATAAGCATCTTCTCCACTTTGAGAATACCTGCATATGGAGATTCTGTTTTGCTTATATCTCTAATTCTGACATACCAAATAGCAAATTTTACATTTCCCCATTGTTCTCCTGGACACCAAAGAAATGCTGGAGTACGATGATACAATGGCAATCTTGCAATTTGACCTGCACTACTTTGATCTTTATTGTCCTTCATCAAATTTGGATTAAATTTTTTCGATACACCAATAACATGACGATAATTGTTTCGAATATGCGCAAGCTCTTTAAAATCACCTGTGTTCATTGGTTTGTATTGAATTGAACCATCTTTAATAAGATAACAGTCTTGATTTAGAAGATTTTTGCTAACAAGATAAGAAACTATACGTTTTTCACATTCTATCATCTCGTCTTGTATTTTTGCGATTCCCTTATTTTCAAAAGTTTCATGCCCCTCTAGTTTGGTTGGATAATATAATATTTTCTCCAATTGTATCCCTGCATTCTTCATTTGTTGAAGTCCATTCAACTTATTACAAAGATTACGAAAAAAAATATGATTATCAATGCCTTCACCATTAGCTGTTACTGGCAAACAGAGAACAGGATAAGACTCTTCATATACATGATGAAAACTCTTAAATGTATTATCATCATTCATATCTCTACAACAACATGCCACAGATATTTGTCCACTTACAATTGGAAAAACTTTCTTATCATATTGAATATCGTCAACTTTATATACTCGACGTGAACCATCCAAAAAATACTTGAACAATGGTGCACCTTTCATGAGTATTGCAGCTCTTTGACGCATGTCTCTCGGTTTTGGATCATGTACATCCTCAGCATACTCTTTTAAATTAATGTATTCTTTCTCAGTTCCACCATACTCAATAGTTGGCGTAGCTATTGTATCATAACAGTATTTAAATGAGGTAAAGCAAGCCCCTTGTGTTTCTTCTGCAATATATTCCAATAATTTGCCCATCTTGTTTAATTTATTTGAATTGTGAACTCTTTATTATATCATTCAATTTTTAATTGTTTACTCGCTCCTAAAACGGAATAGATTCACCACAAATCATATCATAATTTCCACAATCAACCTAAATCATTCAAAAGCAGAAACTGATTAGACAATATTAAGCATTGCAGGAAAATATATATCATAGTTAGAACCGTACAAACCTATGAAAATACTACTATACTCAGCCAATTAACGGCAAAAGTATGCATAATAAATAATCCGCTCAATTATTGGAGTTTTCAATGCATGCTCGACAATATTACACATCACCTTGTAAGAACTATTATCACTTATTATTTTTTGCCACAAAATTACATAATTTTTGTTGCATTATATATCTATTATGGAATTTATTTACAGTGAAATAATTAGTATATTGATGATTTTATTTACTATTGGCAAATTTGTATATAGAATTAAAATAATCCACTGATTCATATTTACTTCTTATTTTAATAAAACAATCAAAAAAACGTTTATTAACTACAAATTAAATCATAGCAATAATAAAATATTTTTATTACCATAGTCCTATGTCTACGCAACAAATTTGTAAACATTCTTCATGTTTTCACGACCGTTTGACGCTCTCAGAACACGCATGCTCTTCGCCATACCGCGGTTTCAGGCAGAAAAGGGCAAAAAACGGGGCGTTTTGTTAAGACGCTGACTGACAGGAAGTTGCAGCAAATAAGAGAGAAAAACAGAAGTGTTAAAAAACATAACCGGCCCACTTACGCATAAAAAGTGGCCCAGTTACAGATGAAAAGATACCATTTCTGAGGCTCAAACTTATGGTTTCAGGCCCAGAAATGACTGATTTTAGTGGCATTTGTCTGTTTGTTCGCAAACGTATGTTAATGAAACGACGTTCTTATTGCCATTCCTTAACATACGTTCACTTTTCGTTTTCCAGATTGAAAAATATTTTTGTCATAAGTTTTTACCACATATATGGTAAATAGCGCATGGCAAATTCTTGATGTTTTTGATATTGCTGTACGAGGAAAAAGAATGATATGCTTATGAGTTTTGCCGTTGTAATATTCCATTTCCTTACTATTTTACATATCTAAACTGTTCTCTTTGAGCAAGAAGTCGAAAAGACCGATTGTACATAATACTTCTTACTGCCGAGTAATGCAAATATAGAGATTTTTTACTTGTCCGCACTAATACTGCATTAAAAATCTGTCAACATTGACAGATTTTTAATGCAGACAACGTATAAGCAGCACATTTTTAGAAGTATTCTGATTATTGCCGTACTATAAAAGTTCCGTTTCCATGATTAGAAAATATGTTTGCCACGACTTTTCTACAATGAGTTGTATTTGCATCACAGCCTTAACAGAAAGTATCAGTATGCAGACATAATGCCATGAAAAGAATTATCATGCTGAGTGCTACAAGAATAAGCTTAACTGCATATCATGACGAAGAAAAATACACGGCAAACAATGAAGACCATGAATATAAACTAAATAACTTAGTTAAAAATGATATATTTTGTACTACATTCTTATATTTTCGCTATATTTGCATAACATGAACAGAAATTTGCCTTCTGCATAAGGAAAAGAATATATCGCTAAAATAAAAATTTTATTGCCATGAAAATCATCAGTCTTATACTATCGCTAATGGCCCTGACGGCAGCCTCAGCCAGAGCCGACAATAACTCAACAGAAGCGCTGGGCGACAGTTGCATGAGGATAAACGACACGTTCAACGCCATGAGATATTACGGCGAGGCGCTGCAGACAGACAGCTCAGACGCGATAAAGGAAAAAATGGCGCACTGCCTGTTTATGCGTGGCGAATACCGCAAATGCGCGGCAATGCTCGAAGCCACGGCAAGGAAAGGCACAGACAGTCTGAGCCTGGAGACGATGCGCCGCCTGTTTGACTGCTACAGATATATGGACAACACGGCAAAACAGATAGAATGGGGCAAGGAGTTGCTTAACAGGTGCCCTATGGACGGCATCGTGACGGCATATATGGCACGCATATACAACAGCGACGACAATATATCGTCGCCGCAGAAGGCTTATGACATTACGGCCAGATATATGCAGACAGACTCTGCGTGTCTGCCCGTGCTGCGCGAATATGCCGACGCCAACTTCCTGATGCGCGACTACGACAAGGCAATAAATGCATATAACAGGCTGCTTGAACTGGGCGACTCTACCTACAATACGGTCTACTCGCTCGGCATGGCCTACATGCAGACGGGCAAAAACCCTATGGCACGCAAATGGCTCACCAAGGCAGCCGAAAAGAGCAAGATGCAAAATGCGGGATGCCTTTACCGGCTCGGCATCGTATGTGTTGACATGGACAGCGTGGCCGAGGGCATTGACTATCTGGAAAAATCAATCGAACTGATGCAGCCGGACCATACGGTGCTGTTTGTAGTCAAGCGCGCATTGGGCGAGGGCTACTACAAGCAGGGCAAATACTGGTCGGCAATATACGCATGGCGTGAGGCGCTTAAACTTAACCGCAACAGCATGGCCACGATATTCAACACGGCGCAGGCATACGGACTTGTGGGCAAGCACGACATGGAGAAGGCTTACTACAGAACTTTCCTGAGCATGGCGGCATTGGTGAAGCCCAACAAGGAGCTTAACCAGATGGTGGAACAGGCCGAGACCGCAGTGGGAATGAAGGAGAACTTCAACGGAAACATAATAAGCCTGCCTGCAAACTGACCATGCCGGCTGCCTAAAACGGAAAGACGCCACGTCGGCACATAATAGAGACAGCTTATCTCAGATTAATACAATACTAATTAAATATTTAAGACTATGAAAAGAAATCTATATTTTGTTTCTCTCTTCCTGTTTTTCTTCTCATTAAAAGGCATTGCGGCCATTCCTGAAGGGGCAATACCATTTATCTTTGACAGGCATCTGTATTTTCAGTGTACGCTTAATGACACCATACCTGTTACCCTAATTTATGACACCGGGGCTGATTTTCTATACTTAGACCAAGATTATCTGAAAGTAAATAATCTTCAAAATGCTTTCGGCAGAAAAGGCAGGGCCAAAATCGGGGGAGCAGGCAACAGCGGACCTCAAAGTGTAGAGATATTCATCGAGCCCGTCAAGATTCACTGCGGCGATATGGAATATCAAAACAAGATTACTCCTATAATTAAGCTGCGTGACATTCTCGGCAGACATACCGACGGTCTGTTAGGCAACACTCACCTACTGACATCTCCTTTGGAAATCAATTTTAGCGAGGGATACATAAAACAGCTTAAAAAACCGTTTAAATATGATTTACTTGATAACTATATAAAACTTGACGCACGATTTGAGAAAAACCGTATTGATGTAAAGGCCAAACTTCAGATTGACGAGAAGAACACCTTGGAAGGATGGTTCAGAATGGATTTAGGATGTGGATCATCTATCTGTCTTACTAACGAGGCAGCATCTTCTCTGAATATTGATGACATACCGAAAGCATACTTCAGGACACAAGCCGGCGGCATTGGCGGAGGTTCTGACCAGTTTATTATAAGAGCCGCGCAATTCTGTATGACAGATACACTTAAAGACATCGTAATAGATTATTCTGTTAATGAAAAAGGCGCTCTGTCATTTGGTAAGCCATATTTAGGTCTGATTGGAAATAAAATATGGTCGTTATACGATATTGTCTTAGATCCGGAAAACTCTTCAGTGTGGGTGAAACGCAACAAGAATAAAGGAATGTATATGCTATCATCTGTAACCCATATGGCAACTTTTGACCGCACGGATATTTATGAAGGATGGATAGTGAACGGATTATACAAAGGCGGAATAGCAGAAAAGGCCGGTATTGAAATTGGAGATATAATCATAGCCATAAACAACCGTCCGGTAAAAGAAATAACATGGGAAGAACAACGAAAGGGGCTAAACCTTAATGGAGAAGTTGAATATACCGTCAAAAAAGCCGACGGCAAGATAGTTTGCTATACATTACACGTTGACAAACAGATAATCTGATTTAATGCCTGACTAAATATTAAGTTTTTTATAATCGGGAGAGAAATTCTTATTTTTATAGGAATGAGGCTAAGATAGCCCTATTGCCGTTTTATATTGAATATCTTGCCGTCCGCTATTTTCTAGACATAGCCCGTTATGCCTGCTAAATAGCAGACGGCAAGACAGCAATATCTAAAAAAGATGGAAGGAAACATCAATCTGCATGCAGAAACAAACCATATACCGGCTTACGACCAATAAAGGTTAAACAGGCTATTGGGCAAATATGATAAAAATATGAAAAACTGTTTGAGTGTTAGCATTTTATTAGTCCTCAAATCCGCAACTACGCGCCTAATATGATACAGAA
>UMCO01001143.1_pt1 | contig 21823 bp, 19 predicted proteins | sample 1964251 | NCBI WGS metagenome assembly UMCO01 (sample SAMEA4835970, study PRJEB28245) | human gut metagenome | biome: gut microbiome; material: fecal sample | place: Denmark | collected 2008
TCCACAAATCAATACAACCAGCAACAACAGACGGAGCAGAGTCACATCCCATCCCAAATACGCAGCCATACCGCTGATAACACCCCCCAGTAACTTATCATCCGGATTACGGTAAAGACGGCGGTGTATCGTAGTACGGGTTGCATTGCCAACCGACGGCTCACTATCATTTTCCGCTTCCATATCTTCCGGTTTTCCCATACGGGCAATAACCTCTTCCACATCAGTAATGGTAATCACTTGCGAACCCGCAGTAAGTTTCTCCGCAAAGAGCTCGGAAATACGGCGCTCAATATCATCAATAATCTCGTCTGCACCGGCTTCCTTACGGAAATGTATCTTCAGATTACTTAAATAATTATCCAAAAGACGGTAGGCGTCTTCATCAATATGAAAAACAGTTCCGCCTAAGTTTACCGTTAATGTCTTTTTCATTGTTATATGTTTTTTATTTATTATTTTATTAACTAATATGTATAATTGCCAACCGCTAATTATTCGCTATATGATTGACCGTATCACTTAATTCCCGCCAAGATACTTCCAGCTCACCTAAAAACAGCTCCCCTTTCTCTGTCAGCTTATAGTATTTGCGTGGCGGCCCTTGCGTGGACTCTATCCATTCGTAACTCAATAAATCATCATTCTTCAAACGGGTAAGTAACGGATACAGCGTTCCTTCCACCACAATCAACCGGGCTTCTTTCAGTTTTTGTATAATATCCGAAGCGTAAGCCGGTTCTTTATGGAGCAATAGCATGATGCAATATTCAAGCATGCCTTTACGCATTTGCGACTTTACATTATTAACATCCATAATCTATTCATTATTAATTTGCTTTATTAATTACAACAAAGATGCCATACCGACATTCTTTGTATGGCACAAATATATGTATTATATTAGTACTATGTATTACAAAGTACCTTATATTTGTATTAATTAACAATAATCCCGGATTTTACACCATCAATACCTAAAGTTTATGCCTTTTATTCCTAAGGTTTGCAACACATATACCTTGACGCTAAGCTCTGATGCACCGGATTATAATTTCAGCCGATTAAGATACACCGTTTCATAAAGCATGCTATATTTGTATCCGATTAACAATATAAACGCCACAAATATGTTTACTATCAGAAAAGCGACAAGCGCCGATTGTGAATTGATTCACAAACTTGCCTGGCAGATATTTCCCGAAACCTACAAGGAAATACTTTCAAAGGAACAAACCGAATATATGATGGAGTGGATGTACTCTTTGGAGAATATCCGTAAGCAAATGGAAGAAGAAGGACATGTGTACCTCATAGCCTACGAAGAGTGTGAAGCAGCAGGATATGTATCCGTACAACCGGAAGGCGACAACCTGTTTCATCTGCAAAAGATTTATGTACTCCCCTATTATCAAGGGGCGCACTGTGGAAGTTTCCTGTTTCGTGAAGCCATAAAATATATCAAGGAAGTGCATCCGGAACCATGTATGCTGGAATTAAACGTAAACCGTAATAATAAGGCAATACACTTTTATGAGCGTATGGGAATGAAGAAATTAAGAGAAGGAGATTTCCCGATAGGAAACGGGTATTATATGAATGATTATATAATGGGAAAGGAAATTTAAATTTAAATGAAGAATGAGAAATGAAAAATTCTTCATTCTTCATTTCTCATTCTTCATTTAACTGGGTTTTCATTTATTTTGCCACTCTCTCCAGCCACTTAACCATTGAGAGCATTACAATCATAGAAGCGCCCGTCGCACCTACAAAAACTAACCAACAAGCCCAGATTGGAACGGTAGTATAAAGAATACCGCCAATGAAAAGCAACGAGTTACCTACTGCGGTCGCAGCCAACCAACAGCCCTGCATCAAACCTTGCAAATGAGGAGGAGCCACCTTCGATACGAAAGACAATCCCAGCGGCGAGATAAACAATTCGGCAACCGTAAGGATGAAGTACAAACCGATCATAATCCACGGAGTTACACGGATGGCATTAATTTCAGCCGCACTCATTGTACTCAGCGCATCTTTGGCGGGCAGCGTGAACGAGAATACCATAAGGAAAATATAAGCCAATGCCGCGATACCCATACCGATGGCAATCTTCATCGGTGTGGAAGGTTCTTTCTCCTTCTTCTTCAGCGCGCCGAAGAACCACATGATAAACGGAGTAAGGAATACCACAAAGAACGGATTTACACACTGGAATATTTCAGCACCCTTGATACGGGTAAAGCCGAGGTCGATATCGATTACGCTCAAGTCTACATAGTCGCGCGCAAAGTAAGTCAGCGAATAACCATTTTGGTGGAACGACAACCAAAAGAAAATCACTACACCGAATACAGCGAACAAAGCGTAAATACGCTGTTTGATTTCGGCCGCACTCATCTTGATTTCTTCCTTGCTTACAGTAGCGTTCTGCTCTTTGGCAGCTACCACTTTCTTTGCAGGATCGGGGAAACGGTTCTTATTGGCCAAATAGATTACCAATGAAATCAACATGGCAACAATGGCAGCCATGAAAGCATATTGGAAACCACGGTTAAACACATCCAGGTAGTTATTGACAAATGTACCCATATCAGCCACGTGGCTGCCGTCGAGCGTAACCTTATCGGCCAACGATGCAAGATTCTCCATTGCCTGAGGAGCCATTTTATCACCTTCTTTAAGGAATTGGTGACAAAGCTCGGGTAAAGTGGCATCATAATCGAAGTTATTGACCTTCAACCACCAGTTACGTACACCGATAGCAATCCACGGAGCAAAGAAACCGCCGATATTGATAAACATATAAAAAATCTGGAAACCGGAGTCACGCAGACTCGAGTATTTGGGATCATCGTACATCTGACCTACCAATGCCTGAAGATTACCTTTGAACAAACCGTTACCGAAAGCAATAACCAAAAGTCCGAGACAAGTCAATCCCAGGTAAAGCCCCATGCTGGGAACCGGCGTAGGAGTAGGAATGGCAATAATCAAATACCCGACCGCCATCATCACCAAACCGGCAAGAATAGTACCTTTAAAGTTTTTAGTCTTGTCAGCTATGATACCGCCTGCCAATGCCAGAATATAGATGGATGCATAGAATGCGGAATAGATATATCCGGTAGTCGTTTCAGACAGCCCGAACTTGGCCGAGATAAACAGTGTAAGGATTGCCATCATGATATAGAAGCCGAAACGTTCTCCCATATTAGCCAAAGCGGCAGCAATCAAACCATTAGGGTGTTTGCTAAACATAAAAATAAGTTTTTGTAAATTAGTAATTAGTATTAGTTTATTTATATTTTTTGCAAATATATACTTTTCATCGAGATTTTCGGTAAGAAAACAGAATATCTCTTGTCCGAACCAAGCTTTTACGGTTCAAAAAGAGTGCAAACCTCGGCGCGTACTTCCTTTATCAAATCTTTCGGAGCCAGTTTAAGCTGTAGTCCGCGTTGCCCGGCACTGATATAAATATAGGAGAATTGCAGGCATGTCTCGTGAATATAAGTGGGAAAAGGCTTTTTCATACCGATAGGCGAGCAGCCGCCGCGAATATACCCTGTCAGCGGAAGCAGTTCCTTCATGGGGATAAGGTCGCACTTCTTGTTTCCGGAAACCTTAGCCGCCAATTTCAGGTCGACTTCATGCTCTCCGGGAATGACGCACACGAAATAACCGGTCTTGTCACCATGCAATATCAATGTTTTAAAGACTTGTTCTATATCCTCTCCCAGGCTGGCGGCAACGTGTATGGCACTCAAATCTTTTTCATCCACTTCGTACGGGATGAGTTCATAGGCAATCTTCGCCTTATCGAGCAGCCGTGCTGCATTCGTTTTATTAATTTTGGGTTCTTTCATCACAAGATAATCATTTTTCATCACAGGATAATTGTCTTTCGCCGTAGGATATTCAAAGATGAAGTTCTTCTTTCAGAAACTTCGGAGTATATCCTTTCGTACTCTCCGCCACTTCTTCGGGTGTGCCGCAAGAGAGAAGCTCTCCCCCGCCCTTACCGCCTTCAGGGCCCATATCGATAATATAGTCCGCCATTTTGATAACGTCGAGATTATGCTCGATAACAATAACCGTATTACCCTTATCGACTAATTTATTCAGTACATTCATCAAAACGCGAATATCTTCAAAATGCAGTCCGGTAGTGGGTTCGTCAAGAATATAGAGCGTCTTGCCCGTATCCCGCTTGGAAAGTTCGGTAGCCAATTTCACACGCTGGCTCTCACCACCGGAAAGCGTGGTGGAAGATTGCCCCAACTTGATATACCCCAAGCCGACCTCTTGAATTACTTTAATCTTATTCAATATCTGAGGCACGTTCTCGAAGAATTCCACCGCGCGGTTTATCGTCATATCCAGCACATCGGCAATGGACTTCCCTTTAAAGCGCACTTCCAACGTTTCGCGGTTGTAACGCTTGCCATGGCAAACCTCACAAGGGACGTAGACATCGGGCAGGAAGTTCATTTCAATGGTTTTGTAACCATTACCCTGGCAGGCTTCACAACGTCCGCCACTGACATTGAACGAAAAACGTCCCGCTTTGTAACCGCGGATTTTAGCCTCAGGCAAGCCTACAAACAAGTTACGGATATCGGAAAAGACTCCCGTGTAGGTGGCAGGATTGGAACGAGGGGTTCGTCCCAACGGCGACTGGTCTACATTCACCACCTTATCTATATACTCCAGTCCTTCGATACTGCCGTATTCCAAAGGGTCTTGAAGGGAACGGTAAAACTTCTGTGAAAGAATAGGCTGAAGCGTTTCATTAATCAACGTAGACTTTCCGCTACCCGACACACCTGTTACGCAAATCAGCTTGCCAAGCGGAAACTCCACATCCACATTCTTCAGATTATTACCCTTTGCGCCACGCAGCCAAAGACTATGACCGTTGCCCTTCCGCCGTTCGGCAGGAACTTCGATGGCACGCTCACCGTTCAAATATTGGGAAGTCAGCGTATGCGTCTGCAACATCTTCTGCGGAGTACCGGCGAATACGACTTCACCACCCAATCTGCCCGCTTTTGGGCCCATATCGATGACATAATCGGCTGCGAGCATCATGTCTTTATCATGTTCCACCACGATAACGGAATTACCCATGTCGCGCAGTTCTTTCAGCGAATGGATAAGCCGCTGGTTATCCCGCTGGTGCAATCCGATGCTCGGCTCGTCCAGGATGTAGAGCACATTTACCAACTGCGAACCTATCTGCGTAGCCAGTCGGATGCGCTGGCTTTCACCACCGGAAAGGCTGACAGCGCTGCGGTCTAACGACAAATAGTCCAATCCCACATCCAGCAAGAACTTCAGACGGGTGCGGATTTCTTTCAGAATTTCCACGGCAATCTGTTGCTGCTTATTGCTAAGATACCGGTCTACATTCATCAGCCAGTCATACAACTCGTTGATATCCATTGTAGAAAGTTCGTAAATATTTTTATCATGAATGCGGAATGACAAGGCTTCCTTGTTCAACTTCGCCCCATGGCACTCGGGACAGACGGCCGTCTTGGCAAATTGCTCCGCCCACTTCTGTGCCGTGGCAGACGCATCCTTTTCCTGTAACATCTGGATGTATTTCACTACTCCCTCAAAAGTTACAAAGTAGTCGGAAGATGTACCGATAAGCGAGCTCTTTATCTTTATACGCTCGTCCGAACCGTACAATATCTCCTCGATGGCATCGTCCGGAAGCTCCTTAACAGGGGTTTTCAGCGTGGCTTCGTATTTCTCCAACAATGCGGTGATCTGCCAGAATATCATGCTGTTCTTGGATTTTCCCAAAGGTATGATGGCTCCCTCTCCGATAGACAGTTCGCGGTCGGGGATAATCTTGTCTATATCAATCTGGCTCACCACACCCAGCCCTTTACACTTCGGGCAAGCCCCTTGCGGAGAGTTGAAAGAGAAATTGTGGGGAGCAGGTTCGCGATAGGACAATCCGGTCACAGGACACATCAAACGTTTGCTGTAATGACGTACGCTCTCACTTTGGGCATCAAGAATCATCAGCAACCCGTCACCCTGGCGCATGGCGGTGGCAACGCTGTTCTTCAAGCGGGTATCATCCTTATCCGCTACCACCAGTTTGTCAACGACCACCTCAACATCATGGTTCTTGTAGCGGTCCAGTTTCATGCCGGGCAACGCTTCGCGCACTTCACCGTCCACGCGGACGTAAAGATAGCCTTTTTTGCGAATTTGCTCGAACAACTCCTTATAATGTCCCTTACGGCTACGTACCAGCGGAGCAAGAATGTAAATGCGTTTCCCTTTATAATCATCCAGAATAAGCTCAAGAATCTGCTCTTCGGTATATTTCACCATTTTTTCACCGGAAAGATAAGAATAAGCTTCACCGGCGCGGGCATACAACAGACGAAGATAATCGTATATCTCCGTTGTCGTACCTACGGTAGAACGTGGGTTTTTATTGGTTGTCTTTTGCTCAATGGAAATCACCGGACTCAATCCTGTAATCTTATCTACATCGGGACGTTCCAAATTGCCCAAGAAGTTACGGGCATAAGCGGAAAATGTTTCAATATAACGGCGCTGGCCTTCGGCGAATATCGTATCGAACGCGAGAGATGACTTGCCGCTTCCGCTCAATCCTGTAATCACCGTCAGACTGTTACGGGGGATTTCCGCATCGATATCTTTCAAATTATGTACACGCGCTCCGTATACATTGATATATTCTGTTTCTTCTTGCATACTTTAATTAATGAATTTGTGCAAAAATAACGGTTTCCGACCGAATATCAGCCGAAAAGAAGTATTTTTCAGTTTTGAAATGCACAATATTATTTCTTAACTCAATCCTTTGGTTAAAATAGGACAATATTGTTAACTTTGCGGCTACTTTGGGAAATTGTAAACATAAACCAACGATTACTGAATGAAAACAATCAACCGTATTTTTTGCTCCCTACTGCTTGCCGGCGCATGCGGCCTCGGAGTAAATGCACAAGAAAACCAGTCATATTTTCTGCATACAATAGAAAAAGGCCAAAGCTTATACTCCATTGCCAGTATGTACAACATCAGCCAGGCGGATATAGTAAAACTGAATCCCGGCAGCGATGACAAGATATATGTGGGACGCACTCTACGCATTCCACGCACGGACGCCAATACGCAAAAAGAAACCTTTCACACCATAGCGCCCGGTGAGACCCTTTACCGCTTGACCGTGAAATATAACGTATCCGCCAAAGCAATATGCGACGCCAACCCCGGACTGAGCGCCGAGAACTTCCGCATCGGACAGGTAATCCAAATTCCCTCTGCTACGGACGAGACAACCGTCACCGCAACCACACCGGAACTATCCGGTATATCTACGGGCAATTCGTCCGTCCAAGCTCCGGTACAGTCGCGTTGCCGCGATATGCATAAGGTAAAACGCAAAGAAACGGTATTCAGCATCAGCCGCGAATACGGCATTACAGAGGCCGAACTCATTGCCGCCAATCCGGAGTTACGGGGGGAGAATAAAATAAAGAAAGGCTCATTCCTTTGCATTCCCTACCCCTCTGCCCAAACTCAGCAAAGCACACATCCCCAAACCGTGCCGAGCGACAGCGAACTATTCAGTGAAAACAAAAAGAGTAACGAGCGCATCAATGTCATCAAGGCAGCCGTTATCCTTCCCTTCCTATCCGACGGAGCAAGCAAAAGCGAATCTGCAAAAATGGTGGAATACTACGAAGGTTTCCTCATGGCGGTAGACAGCTTGAAACGTACAGGAACTTCCATAGACCTTTATACTTACACTACCGGTTCCGCCACATCATCTCTAAACTCCATACTGGGCAAAAGCGAGATGAAGGATATGGATATTATTTTCGGTCCGTTGCACCAGCAACACATCAAGCCGCTGGCCGATTTTGCCGACAAGCATGACATACGTCTGGTCATACCGTTTACATCGAAAGATAACACCGTATTCCGCAATCCGTCGGTGTACCAAATCAACACTCCCCAATCCTATCTCTATTCGGAAGTGTACGACCACTTTGTCCGCCAATTCCCCAACGCCAATGTAATCTTCATCGAAGCCAGCCAAGACACAAGAGACAAGGCGGACTTCATTAAAGGATTGAAAGAGGAACTGCGTAACCGTTCCATACCGACGAAATCGTTGAAAGAAGATGCCACCGTAGAGTCATTGAAAGCCGTACTGCGTAATGACCGCAAAAATATCTTCATCCCGACTTCCGGAAGCAACATCACCCTGATTAAGATACTTCCGCAATTGACGTTATTGGTACGCGAAAAGCCAGACAGCCGTATACACTTGTTCGGTTATCCGGAATGGCAGACTTATACAAAAGACCATCTTGAGGCCTTCTTTGAACTCGATACATATTTCTATTCATCTTTCTATACGAACAACTTGCTTCCGGCGGCCATTAACTTCACCAAGAGTTACCGTAAGTGGTATGGAAAAGACATGGATGAACGTTATCCCAAATTCGGAATGTTAGGTTTCGATACAGGTTATTTCTTCCTCAAAGGATTGTCCCGATACGGTTCAGGTTTTGAAAAGAACCTGAACGAAATGAACCTCGTTCCTATTCAGACAGGATTCAAGTTCCAGCGTGTCAATAACTGGGGCGGATTTATCAACCGGAAAGTATTCTTTGTGCATTTCACCAAGAATTTTGAGCTGATAAAGCTTGATTTTGATTAAAGACGACTGACAGCCATTTGGCTTATAGCAATTCGCAATTGAAGAAAATGAAACTAAAAACAATCATAGGAACAGCTCTTTTGGCAGGTACATGCGCTTTGCCGGCAAGCGCGCAGATAGGCGAACAACGCCATAACCTTTCTGTGGGTATCAACGGCGGTATCAACCTAAACAGCGTAAGCTTCTCTCCCAGAGTTCGCCAAAGCAATCTGATGGGTATCAACGGCGGACTGACAGCCCGTTATATTTCCGAAAAGTATTTCAGTATGATATGCGGTGCACAAATTGAACTTAACTTCTCCCAACATGGTTGGGATGAATTTTATCAGGACTATCCCGAATTACAATATACGCGAAAGATGAACTATATAGAAATTCCTTTCCTTGCACACCTGGCGTTCGGAAAAGAAAGAGGCCTGCAATTCTTTGTACATGCCGGTCCGCAGATAGGTTTCTTTCTCGGAGACAGTTATACAATAAGCGGTGACTGGGACAATTATACGGGAATAACTGTTGAGCAGCATGATAAAGCCGTCGACAATAAGTTCGACTATGGTATTACGGGCGGAGCCGGTGTAGAGCTACGTACTAAAGCAGGCAACTTTCTGGTAGAAGGCAGGTATTATTATGCCTTGTCCGACTTTTACAGCAGTACTAAGAAAGACTATTTCTCCCGCTCGGCGCATGGAGTTATCACGGCTAAAATCACCTATTTATTCGATTTAAGAAAATAACGATACAAGTCCGATAAATAAAAAAGCGGGGCATATGTCGAAGTAACATATGCCCCGCTTTTTATTATTTAAATATCCTTTTCTTATCGAAACCGGTTTATTATCTCAATCTATCCGCAGCTTTCACCATCAGTTCGTCACGATAGATGGCACGAAAAGCCAAATAATTCAGTATGATACATACAGCAGGCAGACATAAAGCCCAACCTAACTGAAAACTCATCGCATTCAAATCACTTTTCAAAATAAACATGAATACAAAGAAAGCAATGTAATAGCCTATCAGTAAAAGACTGCCGAATATCGTCATACGAACTTGCAGCATACGGTTACGGAACAGGAATATAGTACATAGCGCAATAATTGCACTCAGTAAAAGAATACCGAACAAACCCCATGTAGACTGAAAACTTCCGTCAGCCAAAGTTACGCCCAACGGCTTGAAAACATGAGTCGCTATTCCATCCGAACCTATGAACTGTCCTACCGGCAAGCAGATGGCCACAACCAGCAGAATAGTCACTAATAATAAATAAACGGATTGAATACGCTGTATCATTACTGCAATTTTTCTTTTTCCTTAGAAGGATTACGATAATATACCTTGCCTTCAAGATATTCCTGAGTGGCAATCAATGTCGGTTTCGGCAATTTCTCATAGTAACGGGAAATCTCAATCTGTTCGCGATTCTCGAATACTTCTTCAAGATTATCATTGTAAGAAGCGAACTCTGCCAACTTCTTAGAAAGATCATTCTTGATTTCAACACTGATCTGATTGGCACGCTTACCAATGATCGCTACTGTTTCGTATACATTACCGGTATCCTCACACAACTCCATCATATCACGGGTCACCGTAGTAACAGGAGCATTTGTCTTTCTGTAATCCATAAATTTCTATCTAAATTAATTTTATTCTATAACAATAATAACCTCTCTTTTATCAATCTTTCAAAATCTTCTGCGCCTCCTTAAAAATGCGATCGGCGTCTTTCATGTATTTGCTTTCCGGAAATTCATTCTTAAAAGCGTAATATTCATCTACCGTCTCACGATAACGTTCGGCTCTCTTATCCTCCACACTATACACCGCCATTTCATATTTGGCACGCAAGATAAGGATAGACAAATCTTCACGCATATTGGTATAAGGATAATCCTTCAATGCGTTCTGTGCAGTAATAACGCAAGACTCGTAGTTATTTCCCAAATAATTTCCCAAATTATAATAGAGCTTGGCAGAAAGATATTCTTTCATAACCAACTTATCCTGCAAAGTAAATATCATACTTTGAGCTTCATCTTTCTTCGCGCTGTTAGGGAAATATTCAAGAAACATTTGTAACTGCTGAATCGCGCTATATGTACCGGATTGGTCCAAACGGGGTTCCGGAGTATCCAAATATAACGCCTTTCCCGCATGGAAACGTGCCAGTTCAGTAAACGTACCACGCGGGTACACATTATAATATTGGGTAAATGTCTGCGCGGCGGTCTGATAATCTTTCTGGTTATAATAGCTCATACCCAGCATATAAAGTGATTCTTCCGCTTTATCAGTACCTTTAAGAATAGCAATCAACTCATTCAGCAAAGTCGCAGCACGATTATACTGACCTTTCGCGAAGTAATTCTTTGCCGCTTCATACTTGTATTCGTAGTCTGTGCTTTTCAGCAACTTGTTGTATTCTCCGCATGAGGAGAGCAGCAGTGCTGCAAGCAAAGTTATAAGGATGTTCTTCTTCATTACTCTTATTCAAATAATGTGCAAAGATAGAGGTTCGCATCGAATTAAACAACGATACGCACCTTAATTTTTCAAAAACAAAGACTAAGGGCGCAAGATAATCGATGGATAGGGAAGAAAAAAGATAATAGAGTGGCAGAAGGGTAAAGTGGTACAAGATAATAAGATGACAGAGCAACAGAGTGATGAGGTACTGAGACTATACCCTATCACTCTGTTGTTTTTCATCCTTTTTACAGTTTATATAAGTCGCTTGCAGCGAGTAAATCCACCTTTTTCTCCGTCAATACCCGGATACAGTTTTCCATATCATTGGGACGGATAATAACGTTGGCGGTCTGTCCGTTGGCAAAGGAGTACATATATTCAATAAATACGCCTTCATCAGACAGGCAACGGAGCACTTTTGCCAATGAACCCGGAATATTGGGACAACTGATACCCACCACATCAGTTACGTTCACGGCAAAATGATTATCCTTTAAGGCCTTATATGCTTTATCCGGTTCGGAGACAATACCGCGAAGAATACCAAAATCGGCATTCTCGGCTATACAGAGAGCAGAAAGATTAACACCTTCTTTGGCAAGAACTTCCGTCACCTCCGTAAGACGACCGGACTTATTTTCCAAAAAAATAGAAAGTTGTTTTGCTACCATAAGTTTTACTATTTGACGATTTACAATTTACGATTATCAATTACGCGTTTCGCTTTGCCTACACTGCGCTCAATGCTGCGAGGCTCTACCAGACGGACATCTACGCCCAAGCCCAATACGCTTTGCAAACGCGCGGTAAGCTTCTTCTTCAAAGCCAGCATCTTATTAATCTCATCGGAGTAATATTCCGGACGGACTTCTACTTGCAGTTCCATGGTATCCGTATTATTCTTACGGTCGACAAGCAGCAGATAATGCGGCTCGAATTCAGGCATTTCGAGAATAACGGATTCAATCTGTGTGGGGAATACATTCACGCCGCGTATAATGAGCATATCGTCACTACGTCCGAGAATACGGTCCATACGCACCAATGTACGTCCGCAAGAACATTTGTCATAGTGCAAAGCCGTAAGGTCTTTAGTGCGATAACGCAGCAACGGCATGCCTTCTTTAGTAAGGTGGGTAAATACCAGCTCTCCCATTTCACCCGGTGCAACAGGTTCAAGTGTTTTCGGGTCTACTATCTCCGGAAAATAATGATCTTCGTTAAGATGCGTACCATTCTGGCATTCACATTCATACCCTACACCCGGACCCGCTATTTCACTCAATCCATAAATGTCATAAGCCTTTATTCCCAATTTCGTTTCAATATCGCGACGCATATTCTCCGTCCACGGCTCTGCACCGAATGCACCGACTTTCAGTTTGAACTCCTCACGCGGAAAACCCGAATCCTTAATGGCGTCCGCCAGATACAACGCATAAGAAGGCGTACAACAGAGTACTGTCGAACCGAAATCATGCATCAATGTAATTTGCTTTTCCGTATTACCGCTGGACATCGGAATAACAGAAGCACCGATATTCTCGGCGCCTGCGTGCGCTCCCAATCCGCCGGTAAACAATCCGTATCCGTAAGATACTTGAAAAATATCCGAACTGCCTGCGCCATACGCCGTAAAAGCACGTGACAGGCATTCCGACCAAGCCGAAAGGTCCTTGCGCGTATATCCCACTACGGTAGGTTTTCCGGTTGTACCGGAAGACGCGTGGATACGAACAATCTGGCTCATAGGAACAGCACAAAGTCCGAAAGGGTAATTGTCCCGCAAATCATATTTTGTAGTAAAAGGAAGCTTTACAATGTCGTCGATGCTGTTGATGTCATCGGGAGTAATTCCCAGTTCCTGCATTTTCTTGCGATAGAAAGGAGTGTCATGATATACGCGCTCCACCGTTTTTTTAAGACGAATGCTCTGAATTTTACGAAGGCTTTCGCGATCCATGCATTCGATACTTTCGTTCCAAATCATGTTTTTGTTGTATTACATTAATGGTTATTATTAATTTGATATCGCAAAGATATGTTTTACTTACGAATTCACAAATTTTCGATGTAACTTTCCTATCTTTGCCCGATAATTCTGATGAAATGAATAAATTTGAGTTAACATCCGCCTATCGTCCCACCGGAGACCAGCCGGAAGCAATTGCACAACTCACCGAAGGTGTACGTGAAGGAATTCCCGCACAAACTTTGCTGGGTGTGACAGGTTCCGGAAAAACATTTACCATTGCCAATGTCATAGCCAACATCAACAAGCCTACGCTCATATTGAGCCATAACAAGACACTGGCTGCACAGCTATACAGCGAGTTCAAGGGATTTTTCCCGAACAACGCGGTAGAATACTATGTATCCTATTATGATTACTATCAGCCCGAAGCCTATCTTCCTTCTTCGGACACATATATAGAGAAAGACCTCGCCATCAACGACGAAATCGACAAGCTCAGGCTTGCCGCCACTTCCGCCCTGCTTTCCGGACGCAAGGATGTGGTAGTGGTATCTTCCGTATCGTGCATCTACGGCATGGGAAATCCGGCCGATTTCTATAATAATGTCATCGACGTGCAACAAGGAAAAAATTACAGTCGCAATGTGTTCCTGCGCCGGCTTGTAGACAGTCTTTACGTCCGTAACGACATTGATTTGAATCGGGGTAATTTTCGCGTGAAAGGCGACACCGTAGACATTTACCTTGCTTATGCCGACAATCTGCTGCGCATAGTTTTTTGGGGAGATGAGGTAGACAGCATCGAAGAAGTAGACCCTATAAGCGGAGTTACCATTGCCCGGTTCGATGCTTACAAAATATATCCCGCCAACCTCTTTATGACGACCAAGGAAGCCACTCTGCGGGCTATCCATGAGATAGAGGACGACTTGCGCAAACAAGTGCAATGGTTTGAGAACGAGGGACGTCCTTTTGAAGCCAAACGCTTGCAGGAACGGGTCACCTACGATATGGAGATGCTGCGCGAATTGGGACACTGTTCGGGAATCGAGAACTATTCGCGCTATTTTGACGGACGTGAGGCGGGTACACGCCCTTACTGTTTACTGGATTTCTTCCCCGATGATTTCCTTATCGTCATTGACGAGAGCCACGTCAGTGTTCCGCAGATACGAGCCATGTATGGCGGTGACCGTGCCCGGAAAACCAATCTTGTAGAATACGGTTTCCGGCTTCCCGCTGCCATGGATAATCGCCCGTTGAAGTTTGAGGAATTTGAATCTATGGCCAAACAGGTAATATATGTCAGCGCCACCCCCGCCGACTATGAGTTGATGCAGTCCGAAGGTATTGTCGTAGAACAGGTGATTCGTCCCACAGGTTTGCTGGACCCTATCATCGAAGTACGCCCCAGCCATAACCAGATAGACGACCTGATGGAAGAAATTCAATTGCGCATAGAGCGCAATGAGCGTACACTCGTCACCACTCTGACCAAACGTATGGCGGAAGAGCTGACGGAGTACCTTCTCAATAACAGCGTAAAATGCAACTATATCCATAGTGACGTAGACACGCTGGAACGTGTAAAGATTATGAGCGATTTACGTGAAGGCGAATATGATGTGCTTGTAGGTGTCAACCTTCTGCGTGAAGGACTGGACTTACCGGAAGTCTCTCTTGTGGCTATTCTGGATGCGGACAAGGAAGGATTTCTCCGCTCTCACCGTTCATTGACGCAGACAGCGGGACGTGCCGCCCGTAATGTCAACGGTATGGTTATCATGTATGCTGATAGAATTACGGAAAGTATGCAGCTTACCATTGACGAAACCAACCGCCGTCGCGAAAAGCAATTGAAGTATAACGAAGAACATGGTATTACTCCCCGGCAAATCAAGAAAGCAAAGAACCTCAACGTATTTGCCGGTACGGAAGGATTTGCCGAAAGCGGAGCCGGCAAAGAAAAATCTTCCGCAACCACTCCACGTCCCTATGTGGAACAAGACAGTACCGCTACGCTTGCCGCAGACCCGATTGTTCAGTACATGAACCGCGCCCAGCTTGAAAAGAGCATCGAGCGTACCAAGAAACTGATGCAGGAAGCCGCCAAGAAACTCGACTTCATCGAAGCCGCGCAATACCGTGATGAAGTACTGAAAATGGAAGACCTTCTAAAAGAAAAAACAGAATAGAACCTAAAAAGTCTGTTTGCATCAAACTGTTTGATGCTGCATTTGTTACTCTTTGTATATAAATCACTTAACTCATAAGATTATGAATACAAAAAGAGGAACGGTAGCATTAACAGCCTTAGCTGCCCTGTTTTCATTAGGCATACAACAAGCGGACGCATGTACGCGCGCCACTTACATCGGACCGGACAATATGGTTATCACAGGCCGTACAATGGACTGGAAAGAGGATATCATGAGTAATATCTACGTATTCCCGCGGGGAATGGAAAGAGCCGGATACAATAAAGGCGAAACAGTGAAATGGACATCAAAGTACGGCAGTGTCATTGCAACAGGTTATGACATAGGTACATGTGACGGTATGAATGAGAAAGGTCTGGTGGCCGGCCTGCTATTCCTGCCGGAGTCCGTATATGACCGTCCCGGAGATACCCGCCCCGTAATGGGCATCAGTATTTGGACGCAATACGTACTTGACAACTTCGCTACCGTACGCGAAGCCGTAGACGAGCTGAAAAAAGAGACTTTCCGCATTGATGCCCCCCAAATGCCGAACGGCTCGGCTTCCACTCTTCATTTGGCTATTACAGACGAAACGGGAAATACCGCTATCCTGGAATATCTGGACGGAAAACTGAGTATCCACGAGGGCAAAGAATATCAGGTAATGACCAATTCGCCCAAATATGAGGATCAATTAGCCATAAACGACTACTGGAAAGAAGTCGGCGGATTGCAAATGCTGCCCGGAACCAATCGTTCCAGCGACCGTTTTGTACGTGCGTCATTCTACATCCATGCCATTCCTCAGACGGCAGACGCAAAGATTGCAGTGCCCAGTGTATTGAGCGTGATGCGTACCGTATCTGTCCCGTTTGGAATCACTACACCGGATAAGCCCCACATCTCTTCCACCCGTTGGCGTTCGGTCTCCAACCAAAAGGATAAAGTCTATTATTTTGAATCAACCCTCACTCCTAACCTGTTCTGGCTTGATTTGAAGAAAATAGATTTCAGCCCTAAAGCCGCAGTAAAGAAACTCGCGCTGACCAACGGAGAAATCTACGCGGGAGATGCCGTAAAAGATTTGAAAGACAGTTCCTCTTTCACATTCCTGTTCCAGACACCCGTTCTTTGATAAGAGCGTATAAATCTTTATTAAAGATACATATAAAGGACTGTACCATACGGACAAAAGGGTACAGTCCTTTTTTGCATACCTGTTTTTCACGTTAGCCTTAAGCCTTTCTCATGATTTTTATGTAATTCTGGAAGATTTTTCTTAGAACCTTATACAAAGGGCTTTGGGAGAATTACCCGTTTTTGAGGTAATGATTTGGCAACTGTGCTATTTGCTGCGTTCTGCTATGATTTACTATTAAAGTCACTCGTCTTATGCAAAATTATAAATAATGAATCAGATTACAAATTGATTGCACATAAAATCTGCGGATGACAGGCGTTTTTTATACCTAAAGCCTCTCACAGTTCTTTTTATATAAAAGTCAATCAAACTTTGTTCTTTCAAATTATTGTATTACCTTAGTGTTCAATGCAATGGCATAGTGCTATTGCTGCTAATCATATAAATTATAGTTTTATGAATAATAATAGTTTTAAAATGTGTATTGATTGTGCTAATAGACAATCTAATCCCAAATTGTCAAAAGGAATGTATTATTGTCCTTTTGTACAAGGTATTCTACCTAATGGTATTGTACATTATGATACAGATGCTACTGAGTGTGTTAGAAAAGGGATTTTTAGGGAGATTATTTCTGAAAAAAAATAATCCCTCTTTCGTGTCATGAGGGTGTGTCAAAACGTAATTTGATGAAAGGACAACTTTTAATCTGAAACTTGACTCCATAAATCAATGATGAAAAGAGCCATATCATTACTCAAAAACAGAGTTTGATATGGCTCTTTTATAATTGTTAGTTACAATCTGAACTTTTTAGAGTGGTTATTTTTGTTTTGACATACCCTCATAATGGTTTACAACTTGGACTGAAAATTACTATAGTCCCATCATTTTCTTTTGGATACCTATCCCTATTTGCTCCATCATTAAGTCTTGGTCCATGTCATCAGGAAAGGTAAAGCGCAGACTGAATTTACCGAAAACAGGGTTGTTTGACACATCATAGTCAATCATAACAATATTGTTGGGACATTGTTGTATGTGGAACATAGTAGTTCCACCATAATTGGAAACGCCAGCTCTAATATAGGTTCTTGTTTCGGTTATTATTTTACAATCATTATGACCCTCTAAAATGTGATTGAGAAGCTTAGAATATTTCAATCTCATTCCTCCGTCTGCTCGTACACTACTAACGGCTTCACCCGTGTTTTTCCCAAATTTGTAAATTAGGAATCCACCAATTACAATCAATACAAATACCCACATAACTAAATATATTTAAAACTCGTTTAATTTACGACCTGTTTTTCCCTCTAATATAGAGGCACACTCTTGCTCAGAAAATCCGAGTTTGTTATACACTCCCAATAGGACAAGTACAGCTTGGGACGATTTTCCCACAGCTACAATACAATAGTAAGCCCAAAACAGTTTTTCTAGAGCGTGACGGTCAGCCCCATTCAACGCATTAACCATATCATTCATGTCTGAGAAGAGAGAGCTTGCAGAATGTACTTGGTTTCCAGAAACTCCCATTTCACGACCTTCTACGCTCATTATATGATTTATTTTGTCTAATTCATGAGGTAGCCCAGAGCAAGAACCTCCAAATACAATCATTAAATTCATTGCTGCCAATTTTTGATTCCAAGTTAAAGAATCATACGGAGACGAGGACGTTGTAGTTTTTTTAAAAAGATTCCAAAAATCCATATTGCTTTATTTTTTAACGCTGTTTCAGCTCAAAACAGTATGAATGTTAAAAGCGTGAGCTGAATTGCCACGTCTTCGAATGATGGTCGTAGGAAACCTTTGATGCAGATGTAGTAATAGCAGCCCACGCCTATGGCGTGAGAACCGCTTGTTTACCCTTGCATCAGTTGAAAATTTCCTACGTTTTCATTCGCAAGATAAGCAATACGCTTCTTTTATTCTAATATGTCTTGGATAGGGTTGCCCCAATCCGACTGCAAAAGTACAAAAAATCCGTGATATGCCATTCAACTATCACGGACTTTATTTTGATTTACAATTTAATACCTCTGCTCTGTCTCGGCTTCGGTATTCCGATAGCTTCTCTAAACTCGTTCATCTTCTTTCTGAACCAGCTCACGTGTGAAACCCCGTCTATCTTGAAATCAAATTTTCCGCTTTCGTTCTGTTTGATGGCGCAGACGGAATGTCGGGTATCAAAACTCCGGTTAAATTCGGTGGAATAGAGTTCTCCCTTTATTCCAACCTCCTTGAACTCACACAATTTTCTGATTATTCCGTCATTGAACCCCAATCGGTCACGCAGGAAGTTTATTACGGGCATCAGCTTCTCCACATACGGGAAATAGCGTTTGACAAAATCTATAAATTCCGACAGCTTACGGTGTTGTTGTTCGTAAGCGTTTCTTATTTCCTGTATATGTTCGGCTTGTTGCCGTTCCCGTTGTCGGGCTTCATCCTCAAGTTCAAGGATGCGGTCTTGTAAGTCCTCGTTCCTGCGTTCCAACGATTTCATCTTTCCACTTCCGAAAAGAGAACCCACACTGCTCGCAAGGGCGGTTGCAGTATCGGTGGCTGCGTATTTAAGCTTGTCGGTACGGATTTCCGCTTTTACCTGTTTCAGTTCCTCCTGCGCTTCGGCTTTCTTCTCCTGCAATAGTCTGGTTTCGGTTTCAAGGGCTTCATTTTTCTTTTTCATGTCCCGATAGTATTGCGTGGTGGTAGTGTGCCGTGCTTCCGAACCCCGTACCCCTCGCTGCAATCCGTATTTTGCCATAACCCTTGCATAATTGTCATGGTATGCAATCAAGGTCTGACGGTTGAACAGGTCATCGGCACACAAACGAACAGAAGTTTTTTTCTTGCGGTACTTGCGCTTACCGTCCTCCTGTTCTTTTTTGGCTTTACGCCTTTCGCCCGTCACGATTGGGACAACGGCTGCATGGATATGCGGTGTCTTCTCATCCATGTGCAGATGTGCGGCAACTACATTGTCTCTGCCGAATGTAGCTTGCAGCCATTGTATGCTGTCGCTGCACCACTCATCGAGCCTCCCGTTATCCTGTATGTTTATCATGTCCTCATGCGTACCCGACAAAACCACACGAACGACACGGACTTGGTCGTGTGTGACTTTCCGTTTGATGCCTGCCGTGTTTAACCGATGGGCAATCGCTTCATCCCTGCCGTGAACGCCATCGGGGTATTCGACAAGTGTCCTGTTCAGATGTGTTCTTGTCGGGTCTGCGTTTTTAGGCATTATCTTTCTCTCTATATGGTCGGACTGCGTGGTGTCCGATGTACCTTTTGCCTTCTTTATGTCCAGTGAAAAATATCCCATATCATTTTGATTTTTGCGGTTATTGTTATGATGATTCTTCTATCTGCCTGCGGCATTGGCTCACAGGGTTTCCAAAGGGATTTCCCTTTGGCTCGATAGGGTGTTTTTAGCGTTACGGAGTAATGCGTGAAGAAAACGCCCTATTGAGCTATGGTATTTCTGTCTAAATACCCATGGAATAGCAAGCCCATGTGTTATAGACGAAATCCCCCTTTCTTTTTCGGTGGCTGCATCATCCGTCTTGCGGATTGGACTTGCTTCTTCTCCCTCGTCGGCTCTACCGATTGGGACAAGGGCTTGCCGCACAGATAGTCGTTCAAGTCGTTATACTCACGATAGTACAGCGACTTGTCAAGCAACCGTTCACCGAACTTTGCTTGCAGGTGCTTACAAGCATTCCGTCCTGCCGTATCGTTGTCAAGGAAACAGCCGATTCGAGGATAGGTTGCCAACAAGTTTTCCGCTTTCGCAAGATTGGAAACGGAGTTCAGTATGATATAGTCCTGCGTGTCCAAACGGGGGTATTGCGGATTGTTCTTCACTCGGATGGTAAGAAACGACAGATAGTCCATGAAGCCCTCGAACAGATAACACATTCCACGTGGTTCTCCACCCTGTCGGATATGGGTGATGTCTTTTGGGGCAGCGCATCCCTTGAAATAACGGTTGCGCACCTCATATCCTCCTGCCATGTTCGGGAAGCCGATGGCAAAGTATCGCTTGTCACCATGCGTGAAATGCAGTTCCTTACATTCTCTTTTGGCGAGTTCGGTATTTATCCTCCGTTCCTGCAAGTAAGACAGCAGTGCAGGTGAGGATAACTCCGTGACTTGCAGGTGTCGGTACATCGGTTCGGAAACGGACTGCCGACCCAAAGAGAATGGCGTATGGCTGGCGGTGTGCAGGTGCGGTGTTTGCTTGGCGATGCACTCCAACAGATAGGCTACATTCTCACTGTGATACAGTTCCGCTGCCAATGCGATGATGTTTCCACCCTTGCCGATACCGAAGTCGTACCATTTTTCAAGCTCGGTGTTCACCTTGAATGATGCGTCCGTTTCTTCCCGCAGTGGTGATTTGTACCATAGGCTTTTGCCTTGTTGCTTTACGGGCATATAGCCCAGACTTTGCAGATAATCTGCCAACTTGATTTGTTTTGCGTCTTGGATTGTCATATTACATATGGTTTTAAGGTTGATAAAAATTTGTTGATTTGATGAATAGTTGATGTAATATGCTTATATACAAGATTGTAATCTCTCAACATCTTCTCAACAAACCACTCACCAAAAGAGAAACCCACAAACGGGTACTGATGGTCTCTCAACTTCTCTTTTGGCTTGTTGAGATTTTGTTGATAATGTATCTCGTTTATTATCAATATGTTTATACTCATATTCAACAATTCAACAGAAAAATGATAGTGTTATAAGGATTCAAGCTGTTCCCTTGTGACGGTGTAGAAGCGTCCCACTTTCCTTATCGCCTCATAATGGCAACTTTGGTTGTAGTTGCCTTGATAGGTGGTGTAGGTAAGCCCGTTGGGTGCGGGTGTCAGTTTCCAGCACTCCTGCACCACCTTGCGTACTTGGTGTTTCTCCGCTTTTACCTGCGAGTGCATCAATAGTACAATAAGGTCGTTAAGACAGAATGAAACGCAGTCTGTCTTCATGACAGCCATAATGTCGAGCAACAACTCTGACATCTCTATCTCCAACCGGTTGCGGTTACTGCGGATAATCCTCTGCAAGGCTTCGGTATGCAGCAATGAGGGGTTGAACCACATCCGGTTCTCCCTCTCGGTGGATAATTGGCGGTGGGTCAAGAAATGGAGAAAGGCGGGTATCTCCGCTTTCAACCGTTGCAGGAAATCGGTATCATCGGATTGCAAGCGGTTTATTTTACGTACCCAATAGCGTGTTTCCCCTGCATCGATGATTACGGGCAGATACTCGTTGTTGGA
>UMCO01087055.1_pt1 | contig 21700 bp, 20 predicted proteins | sample 1964251 | NCBI WGS metagenome assembly UMCO01 (sample SAMEA4835970, study PRJEB28245) | human gut metagenome | biome: gut microbiome; material: fecal sample | place: Denmark | collected 2008
TTGGACAATGTTTCTATACGCTGGTTTAAAACACCGGCCAGCTTCATCTGCGAGACTGCTTCCGCCAGATTTATAAGCAGATCGTCCTTGCGCAGGCCGCGCAGGGCGGCGGCAAAATGAAGATATTCGAACACTGTCATTTCAGGATACAAGGGCGCGTTTTCCGGAACATAGCCGATTTTGCCGAGTGCTGCGACTCTGTTTTCGGCAATGTTCATGCCGTAGACGGATGTTTCGCCGCCGTCGGGCGTCAGATAGCCGGTCAACAGGCGCATCAGCGTGGTTTTGCCGGCGCCGTTCGGGCCGAGCAGCGCGACAACCTCGCCTTTTTTGATGCAAAAGTTGACATCGTCGACGGCTTTTATTTCGTTAAAGCTTTTAGACAGGTTTCTGGCGACTATCATGGTTTTGGTCGTTTCCTCAAATTTATGCTGCCGTTATACTAGCAAATTAATTTTTAAATTTTAACAACTATTTTTATTTTTCAAAATGATTGATGACAAAATGTTTATTTTACTTTATTTATATATGCAGATATAGAAATTGCAGATTGGAGTTTGTACCCGTGCAGGAAAAATATACCAAGGAAGAGGCAAAGTCGCTGAGCGTCGGTCTGTATGTCGCTTTGGCGCTGATTGCCGGAACCATTTTCTTTACCTCGCAGAGGAAAGAAATCGAGCATGCGGAAAGCGGCGACTATTATGCGCTTAACGCCCGTTTTGGACGTACCGACGGCTTGCAGATCGGCGATAAGGTCCGTCTGGCCGGCATAACGGTCGGCCGTGTCGTCGGCGCCAAACTCGACGACCATTTCAATGCGATTATGACCATGGAACTGAAAGACGGCATTCGCATTCCCGACGACAGCAGCGCGTCGATTGTCAGCTCCGGCATTATGGGAGCCAAATATATCGAAATCGAACCGGGCGGTTCGGAAGATTATCTGCAGCCGGGCGGCGAATTTTCATATACGCAGGACGCCATGGTCATCGAAGAACTGGTAGACCGTATCATCAGCATCGGCAAAGCCAACCGCAGCAAGGCGGAAGACAAGAAAATCGACGAGATGGAAAAAGAATTTGATTTGAATTAGTTTTTGTTAGGAAAGTTTGAGGAGAGTTTGATGAATAAGAAACCGGTAGAAACCATTATGGGTATTGTCGTCGTTGTCGTAGCGGCGTTCTTTCTGTATTTTGCGTACAGGGTTTCTGACCTGCAAGTGGTCAAAGGATATGAAGTTACGGCCAAATTTCTGAAAGTCGGCGGATTAAACGTCGGTTCTGACGTTCGTATCAATGGCATTAAGGTCGGCACGGTAATTGCGCAGAAACTTGACAATGAAGACTATATAGCGGAAGTCAAGATGAGCATTGCGCCGGACATCAAACTGCCGGTTGACAGCGTGGCCGCGATTGTCAGCGACGGACTGGTCGGCGACAAGTTCATCAAAATCCTTCCGGGCAAGGAAACAACCCTGCTGGCCAACGGCGACACGATGACAAACACCAAAGACTTTAAGACTCTGGAAGACATGGTCGGCGAAATTATCTTTATGGTGACAGACAATGGTGACAAGAAATAAACTTTGGACAGCGGCGGCGGTTGGTTCGCTGCTGTTTTCCACACAGGCTTCGGCCGCGGAAATCGAGCGCAACACGGCGCAGATGCAGGCAATGGACAAGATTACCGGGCGCGTCAGCGTTATTGACGTTCCGGTCAACAGCGAAGTGGCTTTCGGCAGTTTTTCCATTGTGGTGCGCGCCTGCAAAACGACGCCTCCGGAAGAAACGCCCGAAAACTATGCATTTGTTGACGTGGCTGACAGTTCGTTCGGCAAAATGCAGTTTAACATTTTCAAGGGGTGGATGATGTCTTCCTCGCCGGCTTTGAATGCCGTCGAACACCCTATTTATGACGTTTGGCTGCTTAAATGCATTGACACCAACGTTGACAAAAGCAAGCTGATGAGCGAAGAACAACTGAAAGAGCGCGATGCCCTGCCCAAGCTTTCCGACATAAAACAGGAAGCAGGAAAAGCCGGAGAAACGCCAGTTCGGACATCGGCGGAAGCAGAAGCGCAGCAGGAACAAAATCCCGTTGTTGAAGAAAAAAGCGAAGAAAAGGTTCTGGAAGATTTTACCCAACCGGCAGAACTGAAAGAACAGGCGCCGGAGAGCGCGACATTGCCGCTTGCCGCCGGAAACGAAGAAATTGAGGGTGTGGCAGCGACAGAAAAACAGGATGGTCCGCAATCGCTGCTGAACATTGAGCCGCCGTCAGCGCCGGAAATTCCGCAGGCGCCCGAACCGGCCGTCGAAGAAAGCTGGGTTGAGCTGCCGCCTGCCGGCGAAACGCAGAAACAGCCGCAGGCTGCCGCCGAAACCCCTGCACCGTTGATTATGCAGGAAACGGCAACTGTTGAGAGTGAAATTCCCGCCGCGGCCGGCAGTGCGGAAGTTCCCGTTTCCGAAACGGAAGGCAGCATTCCGGAGAATCTGCCCGAGGACGAAGAGGACCAGTTTATCGACCTGAGCAGCGAGGCGGACGCTACGGCAGCGCTTGAAGCGGAATTGAGCGCGGAAGCGTTAAAAGAATAGTTTAAGCGGCCGTTAGATAATTAGGACAGCACTCTTTTGCGGGTGCTGTTTTTTTGTGCGCGAAAACTTATATATTGGACACAATAAGGAGAAAGATTCGATGAGGCATGAATTTTACCGGGGGACCGAGAACCGGCCGCCGCTGTCCAATTTTATTGTTTTTGTCGACGACAAGATGCAGCATGATTATCAGTATCATCTGGTCGAACCGGCGGGTGAAAATTTTGCGCCCGATTTCAAACCGGAGCTGACGCCCGTTGAAATGTTGAACATGGGCGTCTTTGAAGGCAAGTATCTCAACGACTGCCGCAATGAGTTTCCGGCGTTTTGGTTTGAGAACGCCCATCTTTCTCCGAAAAAGGCCGATGCAAACCAAAACTTTTTTCACGTCAGGTCAAGGCTGCCGCTGAGCGAGTGGCGGCGCCGGGGCTGGATACTGGAACCTGACCCGCGCGGGTGGTTTCAGTGGTACTGTCGTTACTATTACGGCCGCCGCCTGCCCAAAGTCGACGCGATTCAAATCAACCGCTGGAAGAGTTTTCGGCGCCATAAGGCCCAAATTGAAAAAAACTGTTATATCGGCGATTTAAACTGCCGTCCCCGGCAGCGACAGGCCCTGCTGCAATGGGCCTATGACCCTTTCTTTTAAAAATTTATGGAGATGAAAATGGTTAGCAGTAAAGAAGACGAAAGAAGTCTTTTTGTGTCCGGTATTGTAAAAAACAAGGACAAATATCTTTTTCTGGTTAAGAATCCGGAACAATGGCAACAAGACGAAAACGGCCGGCTGCGGCTTCCCTTCGGCACGGTAGAAAGCCGGGTTGCCAAAGGGGAAACGGCTGAAAGCGCCCTGATGCGCGAGTTTAAAAAGGAAATCGGCGCCGAGGTTAAAATCGTCAATTCCGAAACGTCGCATTTCATATACAACGGACAGGTGGACGAAATGAACATGAACGCCAGGAACAACAAGCCGCTGTTTGTTTACAAGGAAGAAAAAATTGAAGAAGACAGGCGCCGGTTCGACTATATTTATTCATTTTTGACCGATGCGGGAAAATTTGACGAGATCAGGCCGCTGAACCGCAACGCCGTGGTGCTGATGAACCGGGATTTGCTCAAAAAAGCGGCCAAGGGCAAACTGTCGGTCGGTGAACTGAAGCTGCGCGGCGGCCGCATCATTTCGGAAATCGAACTTCCCGAGGATGCCCTGCTCTATCCGACGCCGTCGTCAAAAGGGCTTTATCTGTGCGGCAGATGTCATTGACAAACTCTAAAAAGAAGGTTGTCTTTCCGTTTATTTAAGTCTACACTTCAGACATTGGACTGTTTTGGAATAGAGGCTTAAAAATGGAAAACGAAATTGACGTCAGCTTTGTTATGACGGTTTACAACAAGGAATATTATCTGCCTTCGGTTATTCGGGCGCTGCTTAATCAGACAGGCTTAAAAAATCCCGAATATATTTTTGTCGACGACGTTTCGACCGATAAGTCGGTTGAAATTATCCGCGAAATGACAAAAGGAATAAAAAACGTCAAAATTTTTGCCAATACCGAAAACCGCGGTATCAGCGTCCGCATTAACCAAGGGATTGCGGCGGCGGAAGGAAAATATACCCGCATGCTTGATTCCGACGATATTTTTCCGCTCGATTCAACACAAAAAATGGTTCAGCTGGCCGAAGAACTGTCTGCGGATATGGTTTACGGCACTTTTACCAAAACCGGCAAGGAGCCGACAGAGCTTGAACATGAGTTTATGAACGACAATTTTACCTACGACTTTGACAAAGATGCGCTGCGTACGGTACTGACCGGACGCTTTACACGCATGGGACAACTGATCAGAACCGAAGTCCTGCAAAAAGCGGGCGGTGCCGACGAACGTGTTTTCATTCAGGACGAATCCATTCCGCTGAGAGCGGCTCTTCATGCGCGGGGAATTGTCAAAATCCATGACAACGTCGTGCTGGTTCCCAAAGAACTGGGCAATTTCTCGGGCAACAAAGTGCAGCTCGACAATGACCGCTTTATGGCTTACTGTTATATGCTTCTGGACAATCCGCAGCTGCCGGCCGATATTCGGAAAATGCTCTATGCGCGAGCCTTGTCCGCTTATTGGAAGTTTGTCAAAAAAACTTCGCGGTTGCCGTATCTGAAACCGGTTTTCTTTAAATATCTGATTTCTAAAGTCAATCCGCGGTTGCCGGATATTCAATATCTGAAAAAAATGCAGAAGATTTTTCTGAAACTGCCCAATGTGCGCAGAATTAAAAATTAAGTTTGGGAGAAACAAATGGAAGCCGTAAAGCGTCCTTACACCGTTCAGGAGGAAATCTGGAGCAGCCTGATTCACGGAATCGGCATTGCATTGAGCCTTGCCGGCCTGATTGTGCTGGTGACGCTGGCCGCGCAAAACGGCAATGTCTGGGTGGTTGTGTCAACAGCAATCTTCGGGGTTTCGATGGTTGTCTTATATACGGCATCGACGCTTTACCATGCTATCCCTAACCCCGAGATTAAACTTAAGCTTAAAAAGTTTGACCATATTTCAATTTATTATCTTATTGCCGGCACTTATACGCCGTTTATGCTGGTGAATATGCGAGGTTCTGTCGGTTGGACGGTTTTTGGCATTATCTGGGGGCTTGCGCTTATCGGAACCGTGCTGAAACTGTGTACTCAGGGCAGCGGCACCAAGGCCTGGTCAATTGGCCTCTATCTGCTGATGGGGTGGCTGGTGGTGTTTGCGTCCAAGCAGCTGGCGGCGCGGCTGCCGGACATCGGCCTGACTTTTCTGGTTCTGGGCGGTCTGTTCTATACGCTGGGAATTTTCTTCTATGTTTGGAAAAGCCGCCAGTATACGCATGCCGTCTGGCATTTTTTCGTACTGTCCGGAACCGTTATGCACTTTTTTGCCGTGCTTTATTCCTGCGTGCTTCGTTAAATCAGAAGTCAAAGTTTTCCTTAATCAGGTAATAAATACATTTGAGCCCCAGCCAGAGGTATGACAGAGCCAGGACAATCAGCGTCAGTTTGATGAATCCCATCTCGTTTCCTTTCAGTATTCGGCGGCAACGCCGTATTTTTTTATAAAACGTACCGGATTGTACTCCAACTTGACCTTGCGCAGTCCTTCTATTCCCAGATCCTGTTCCCGGTTGACAAAACGGTAATTGCTGCCGACGTTTTCCAGCATAATGCGGTTGATGGCCGCATAGGCGCCGCGATATGCATAAGACGCCTTTTCAAAATGGACGGCAATAGTGTCATCGTCGAGCCTTTCGCCCAGAGCGAAGGCCATAATCCGGTTGTCAATAATCAGAACGCCGCCGAAAATATGTCCGGGCAAATGTTGCCAGTCGTCCAGCATTCGATTGACGGCTTCGTTTTCGGCAAGAATCGTTTTGTGCTCCTTGTCTTTTTTTACTTCCGGCTGATTCAGCCATTGCCGCTGAAATTCTTTTATATCCGGTATCAATTCCGCAGAAACGCTTTTGTAGATGTAGTTGTAATATTGTTTGAACTGGTTGGAGAGTTTTCGTTTATTGCGAAAACGGTAACCGTTGAGCGCAATAAGCTCGGGAATGCTGTAAATATATTCGAAATGATCCCTTTCCTCTTTCAGACAAACGGAATCTTCAAAAAAACCGGACAGAATGCAGGCCAACATTCCCGGAACCCGCGTAAAAGAAAAGCCCCGAGGAAAATGCCGGCGCAGAATTTGTTCCCAATCGGTGCGTTGCCAGCGGCCAATCGGCGGATTATATACGGGACGGCCGTTTTCATAATGGCGCAGCCAGCATAAGTCGTCGGCGAAGGCCATTTCATAGCGGTATTTGTCTTTCCAACACCAGAGATTGGCAAACGTATAGTCGGCGGACTTTTCTTCGCTGGCCGCATAAAACTGCATGTAGCGTTCTCCGTATTCCGGCGTTATCGGGACGAATTTCAGCATCTTATTCTTCCGCTATGCAGTCGTCGCCGTTGAAAGAATAGTCAATGACCTCGCTGTTCTGAATGGTAAAGCTGGTTTTGCAGTAATAAGTATCGTTCTGCGGCGGAAGACCGTAGCTGTCGTTGGATATGGCGGAATAGACAACTTCATCGGCATAAGGTTCAGTATTGCCACCAATCGGTCCGTCATAGATTTTTGTATAAGTGACAACAGCGGTTCCAGGTGCCGGATATATAACGCTGTCCGGTTCTCCCCAGCTGTAGTACAGCGCTTCCTGGCTCATGCCGACCCAGTTCTGCAACTGCTGCCGGTAAGAAGCCTGATCCGTCGTACAGGCGCTCAGCAGCATCAGACAAAGTAAGACAAACATTTGTATTCCCCTCAAAAAACAGATTTTGCAAAGTTTATCTAATTATTTGAGCAGGCAATGCAACCTAACCTAAAGTTCTAACCGGCGTTTTATTTTTGAGTTTTGATATTGCGGCATCGTCAGCTTTTAAGTGCAGAATCATCTGTTCGCCTTTGGCTGCGGCGGAAATGACGTCGGTATTTTTGTATATCCAGGATATCAGTTTGCCGTCGGCGGCGTCCGTTGTGACTTCAACCATGCGGAAGTTTGCAGAAAGCTTGTCTTCGACCAGCCGCAGAAAATGTTCGGTTCCCTCGCCGCTGACGGCTGACAACGGAACGACGTTGGCATTGCGGGCGGCGTTTTCTTCCAGATAGCGGCGTCCGGCTTCGTCCAACAGGTCGATTTTGTTCAAAACCTCAATATAACCGCTTTCATTTTCGATATTTTTAAGCCCCAGGCTTTTCAGCACGTTGAGAACGTCTTTTTTCTGAGCGAGGCTGTTTTCGTTGGCAATGTCTCGGACATGTACGATGACGTCCGCTTCCAGAACTTCTTCAAGCGTCGCGCGGAAAGACATAATCAGTTCGTGCGGCAGGTCGGAAATGAACCCGACGGTATCGGACAAGATGACTTCGCGACCTCCGGGCAGCCTAATGCGGCGCATGGTCGGGTCGAGTGTAGCAAACAGCAGATTTTCGGCAAAAACGCCGGCGGAAGACAGGCAGTTGAACAAAGTGGACTTGCCGGCATTGGTATAACCGACCAGAGCAACGACGGGATAAGGAATGCGTTTGCGTGCCGAGCGTTGAAGTTCGCGGGTCTTTTTGACTTTTTCCAGTTCTTTCCTGATACGGACAATTTTATCGTCAATGATGCGGCGGTCAAGTTCAATCTGAGTTTCGCCGGGGCCGCCGAGAAAACCGGCGCCGCCGCGCTGCCGTTCCAAATGTGTCCAGCTGCGAACCAGCCGGCTGCGCTGATAGGTTAAATGCGCCAGTTCCACCTGAAGCCTTCCTTCTTTGGTTTTAGCGCGTTCGCCAAAGATTTCCAAGATAAGCGCAGTACGGTCGATGACTTTGATTTTAAGCGCTTTTTCCAGATTTCGCTGTTGAATCGGCGTTAACGACGCGTCAACAATCATCAACTCAATTTCTTCTGTTTCAAACAGCGGTTTGACACGATCGACAAAACCGCGGCTGAAATAGGCAGAAGGTTTGATTTCGCGAAGTTTGACGATTTCCCTGTAAGCAACGTCCAGATTGATGGCGCGTGCCAGTCCGACGGCTTCTTCCAGTCTGGTTTCAGGCGTTACGGAAACGGAATCTGCCAGAACATTCGGAAAAACGACGGCCGCCCGAACCTGATAATTTCGGTCAATTTCAACGTAAGCCATTTACGCTTCGGGAATGGCAATATCGACCGCAGTGCTCGGCATAATGGTCGAGACGGCGTGTTTGTAGATGAGCTGGGTATGTCCGTCTCTTCTTAAAAGCAGCGAATTCTCGTCAAACCAGGTAATGATACCCTGGAGTTTTACGCCGTTAATCAAAAATACGGTTACGGAAACCTTATTTTTTTTGAGATCGTTTAAGAAGTCTTCCTGAACATTTTGAGACATTGTCGTATCCTTTTTATTTATTTTAGGCTTTTATATTAATCCCTTTTTGTTTCATTAGTAAAGCATTGATTGCAGAAAGGGGATAATTCTATGTCAACAGGCGTTCGACTTTGCGAATGTCACGGGTGCAGACAAAGACTATCAGCAGATCGCCGGCTTCAATTCTTTCGGATGAAGACGGAAAGATAACGGTTTCGGCGCGGCAGATGGCGCCTATCATGCTGGTCTTGGGCAAACCGACCTCGGCAACCGTACGGCCGGCAATAAGACTGTCGGCATCGACACGGATTTCCCACAGTTCGCCGAAACCGCGGCCCAAAGAATAGGCGTCGCTCAGTTTGGCCTTGCGAAGTTCCTGAAGTATGCTTGAAATCGTAACTGATGAGCGGTCGATAAGAATATTGTCGGCAACATTGTCGATAAGGTTGTCATAAGCCCGCGAATTGACCAGCGAAATGGCCGAAGACACGCCGCTTTTTTTGGCCAACAGCGAGGCCAGAAGGTTGTCCTTATCGTGAGAGGTAACGGCAATGGCTGCATCCGCCGACTGTATACCGGCTTCCGTCAGGATAACGTCACTCATCATCTCGCCGTGAATGACGACGGCGTCTTTGAGCGTATCGGCCAGAAAACGTGCGCTTTCCTCATCTTCGTCGATAATTTTCACACTTTGGATATTGTCGTCCTGTTCCAGTTTGGAAGCGAGGTAACCGGCAATGAGATTGCCGCCGAAAATGATGATTTTTTCATTCGGCGTGCGTTCCATGCCGAAGTCTCGGATTGTATCGGCAATCTTGTCGGCCGAAACCAGAAAGTATATTTCATCGCCGGGGTTGATGACATCGCCGCCGCGGGGAATAAAGCTCCGGCCGCCGCGGACAATGCTGACAATGTTGACGTCCAGTTCAGGCGCCAGACGTTCCAGATGCACCAGCGGCGTCTGAATCAGCGGGCAGCTGTTCTGGCAGCGGAAAGCCAGCAGATAGACCCTCTTATCGGCAAGAGTCAGTACTTCGGAGGTGCCGGGAATTTTTAAAACTTCCAGAATAGCCTTGCCGATTTCGATTTCCGGCGAGATGACCAAATCGACCGGAATGTTTTCTTCGTTATAAAGCATGTTCCATTGCGGCGACAGAAATGACGCGGAATCGATACGGGCAATTTTTTTGGGAACGTTAAACAACGAATGAGCCACCTGACAGGTAACCAGATTGACCTCGTCGCGGTCGGTGGCGGCGATAATCATATCGGCGCTGCGGGCGCCCGCCTTTTCCAAAACGTCAGGATGCGACGCAGAACCGTTTATCGGCTGAATGTCCCATTCCTTGGATATTTCGTCGAGTTTGTGAGAATCCGTGTCGATAACAATGATGTCGTTGCTGCCGCGGCTGAGATAGGCAACAATACTCCGGCCGACCGAACCGGCGCCGCAGACGATGATTTTCATTCTTCTTCCCCCTGCTCTCTTTGTTCGCAACTGTCAAAATAACGATTAATCTCGGAAATTGCATCGGCAAAGTTGTTTATTTTTGTATACGTTTCGCGAAAACGTTTGGCGTCGTACATGCTTTTGCAGTACCAGCAGACATGTTTGCGGGACAACGGCAGCGCCATTTTTTCGCCGTAATAGTCCGTCAATTCCCCGATATGGGTCAGCAACGCCCGCTTTATTTCAGCTATGCTTATTTTCCGGGGCTTTTTGCCTTCGTTAAGATAATCGTGCGTCTGAGCAATCAGCCACGGGTTACCGAGTGCGGCGCGGCCAATCATTATTCCGTCGACCCCGGTATGTCGCAGCATCCTTTCGGCGTCTTCGGGGCTGTTTATATCTCCGTTGCCGATGACCGGAATTTTGACGGCCTGTTTGACGGCGGCAATAATGTCCCAATCCGCGGTTCCCGAATAGAAGTCACTGCGGGTGCGGCCATGAACGGTTATATAGGCGGCGCCGCTGTCTTCGCACATTCTGGCAAAATCGACGGCATTGACCGAACCGGCATCCCAGCCCTTGCGAAACTTGACGCTGACTTTCAGCGACGAGGCCTTGACCGCGCTTTCAATGATTTTGGAAGCTTGAAGCATGTCTTTCATCAGCCATGAACCTGAATGGTTGTTGACGATTTTTTTGACCGGACAGCCCATGTTGATATCTACGGAATGAGCGCCGAGTTCTTCCGCCAGACGCACGGAATCGGCAAAAAGCCCCTCGTTGCCGCCGACCAGCTGCACCACGACCTTATATGGTTCGTCACGGACGTCGGCAATGCGGTAGCTTTTGGGATTTTTGCGCGAGATGGCGTTGATGGCTACCATTTCGGAAACCATGGTTCCCGGTCCCATGGAAGAAACCAGCCGGCGCATGGGCTTGTCGGTAATACCGGCCATGGGGGCTAAAAAGACATTGCTGTCAAAACCGTTAAAAAATCTGCTCATATCGTATAATCAAAACTGCGGTTAAATTCGTGCATAAAATCTATCAGAACCTGCGGCCGGGAATTGATGCCCGCGACATAGTCATAGGCATTGGCGGCATAAGCTCCGGAAACGGCCTCCTGTCCGGGCATAATGAACAGGTTGCCGGTTTCGGCCGCTGCGGTTCCGTAAGCAAACAAGCCTTGGCGAAACGAAGAATAATCGGCGACGGACGCCAGTTCTTCCCAAAAGCTGACCGGCGTTTCGGCCTGTCCGATTTCCGGCGCGTTTTTTCCCTCTTCGTTAAAGACGTTTTTCTGCCGGGGCTGGCGATTCAGTCTTTCGCCTTCTCCGGTTTCGGAAACAAACTTCTGCACCGCAAACAACGACTGCGGTTCCAGATAGGAAACGGCGCAGCCGTTGAGCTGAAAGCCGTTTACGTTTTCGGTTCCGGCCGTTTCGGGCGAGTTGAGATGCAGAGCGGCCGCTTTAGCCCGGATATGGCTGACCGATTTGGATATTTCGGCGGTCAGGCCGGAGAAATCGGGAGACAGGCTGTTTACTGCCGCAGAAATCATCTACACCTCTCAGTTGAGTTTGTCCAGCGAGCGAGCCAGAATATAATAGAGTTTGCCGATGTCGGCACCGGAAATAACCGAAAGCAGAATGCCGGAGCGTTCGTTTTCTCGGGCTTTGCTGACCAGCGTTTCAAATTCGGACAGATATTTGGTAACAATATTGCGGAATTCGAGGTTCTTTTCAAACTCGGAGCGTATGGAAAGAATCTGGCTTTTGCTCATGGTTCTGGACAGATGACGGACAAAGGCCGCCGTGTCGCCGTTATAATACTTCTTCCACAAGTCTTCTTCGGCATCGGGATTGAAGATGCGGTTGATGTCGACAGCCGCGGTTTCAAGCTTTTCGATGATGAAAGAAGCGTCTTTGAGGAAAGTGTCTACTCTGATGCCTTCATAGCGTTTTTGCAGGTCAGCCAGCTTGGTGTCGGCCTTGTCGGAAGTTTCAATAAGAATTTTAAGCTGTTTGTTGAACAGTTCGTTGAAACTGCCCGATTTGCTGACCAGTTCGCTGCCGCGGCGGGAGAACTCTTCCGTCGACGTATTCAATACGTCCATGACGTTGTTGATTTTACTGAGCGTGTCGTCCGTGGCTGCAACCAAAACGCCCGACTGCTTGAGGAAAACCTCTCCGGAACTGCGGATTTCGTTTGAAATGCGTTCGGCATTGGCGGCCGCTTCGCTGATGGATGCGCGCAGTTTGTCGCCGGAGTTTTCAAAATGTTTGGCGCTCATATTGGCGGCTTCTTCAACCTGCAAACTCAGCGTTTTGAGATTTTCGCCCAGTCCCTTGACTTTGTCATAGGCCTGATTGGCGCGGTTGGAAAGCTGTTTGGAAGTATCCATCAGGACAACATTGAAACAATCGACCAGTTCCTTGGTGTCCTCGGATATCTTAATCATTTTGTCCGACTGGTCGGCAATCATGTTGCTGATTTCGGCAACGCCGCTGCTGGCCTCGGCCGTAACCGTATTGAAACCGGCGATGTACTTCTCATAATCGGCTACCGAAGCGCCCAGCTTTTTGCCGGAATTGTCTGCGGTCAGCGCCAGGTCTTCGGCACACTGATTCAGGCTCATGTTGACCTGTTCAATGTTCTTAATCGAGTTTTTGGACGCCTTGGCTATGTCTTCGCTTACTTTCAGCAACCGGTCACCCAAAACGTCGAACTCATAGGCGGCCTTTGCGGAAGTTTCGACGACATTATCGGTATTTTCCTTGAATTTGGCGTTGATTTCGCTCATTTTCTGAGCGACGTCGGAAGCGGTGTCAGACAAATACTTATACTGTTGGGCCATTGACGCCTCTCCCAGCCGTGCCTGAGTGGAAACGACATTGACGATGTCGGTCAGGCTTTCTTTCTGATGGTCGAAAGTTTCGCGCAGCGTATCGGCCTGCGCCTGAGTTTTGACAATAGTCTGATCTATTTCCTTAATCTGTCCGTCAATCTGAGCCGAAATGCCGCGGGTTTCATCAGCAAGACCGGCGTTGGCCTGTTTGAGTTTTTCGCAGTTGTTCAGCAGGGTCAGCGTTGCGGTGTTTGACTCTTCGCGAACATCTTTGACGATGTTGGAGAAAGTATCCAGATTGGTGCGGAAGTCGGTTGACACATCGTTGAGCTTCTGGGCGATATCCTGCATAAACTTGTTGATTTCGGCATTTTGTTCGGCAACCGTCTTGTCGATTTCAGCCAGACGGTCAATCGATTTGGTCGAATTGGCAACGACGTTTTCGGCGCGTTTGCTTACGTCTTCTTCAAGCAGAGCCATGCGCGCAAAAACGCGGTCGGCGCTTTGTTCAATAACCGAAACCTGATTTTTCAGCGAACTGCCGATATTGTTGGTGTTTTCGGAAATGCGGTCGCAGATGTCGAAAAATTCATTTTCCTGATGTTTAAACAGCAAATTAATGGCTTCAGCCTTTTCGTCAAGGGCGCGAACGACGTCGGAAACATAGCCGACCGTGTTTTCGGCAACCGAATTGAGCATGGTTGACTGAGTTTCGAACGAATTGAGAATCTCGTTAAAGGTTTTGGTCGAGTTCTCGGTTGACTTGTCGATGACTTTAGCCTGTTCTATCAAGACATTGGCAACGGTTGAAGCGCGGTCGGTAATACGACCGGAAATGCCTTCCAGCTTGTTGTGCTGTTCGGAAACGATATTTTCAAACTGGCTGATTTTGGCCAGCGTGTTGGAAGCGGAATCATCGAAGATTTCCAGCTGTTCCTGCAGATTGGTTCCGATGTCTTTGGTTCTGATGACAACTTCTTCGGAAGCTTTGAGCGCCTGATCCATCTGAGTTTTGAGGCGTCCGATGGCTGAGCCGGCTTCGCTGTCGATAATGGCGGCGGCGCGGGTAAGTTCCTCAATCTGGCGTTTGAGTTCGGCCTTGGTTTCTTCAATTTTATTGACCGAACCGCTGATATGGCGCTGCTGTTGAGCCAGTGAGGTTTCGCTGATTTTGCTTTGCGTGACGACAATGTTGGAAGCCTCGACCAGATTATCGCGATGTTTAGCCATGATTTCGGCAATCTTATCCAACTGCTCTATCGAAACTTTGGTCTGAATATTGACACCGTCGGCGTTTTCGCTCAGCTGTTGATTGAGTTTCTGGAGGCTGGCGGTAACTTCATCGGCCAGCGTACGCAGGTAATTGCGCTTTTCTTCAATATCCGAAGCGACGGCCGAAGTCTTTTCAACCGCGGCATCGGTCAGCATACCGAATTTGACGGTCTCGTCGTCCAGTGCGGCGACAACTTCGTTGATACGGCCGACGGCGGCTTCGGATTTGAGTTCAAGCGCGGAAGTTTTTTCGTCGATACCGCTGCTGACGTTGTTCAGGCTGTCGAGGATATGGTCGGAAACGCCTTCCAGTTCCCGAACCTGATTGGAAATGCTTTCTTCAATAACATTGGCGCGAGCCATGACCTTGTCAACTTCGGCGGCAAGAAATTCTCCCTGACGGCTGAAACTTTTGCTGAGCACGTCATTTTGCTTGCCGAGCGATTCAATATGGTCGAGAATAAACTTGCTCTGACCGCGCAGAGTTCCGTCAATGCGGCTGATTCCGTCGTCCAAATGCGCGAAAACTTCTTCGCAGCTTCTGACCGCTTTGGAAGAACCCTGTTCAAGCCGGTCGCTCTGCCCGGAAAGAACGTCGGAAATATGGGCTATGGTTTCGCCGGTTTTATTGCCGTACTCGAGCAGCATTTCATTGGCTCTGGCCAATCTGGCGCTGTTGCTTTCGGAAATGGCGCCGAGAGCTTCGGACGATTCACGGATTTCCTTAATGCGGGGAGATATTTCATTAAGGAGGTCGGAAACTTCCTTTTTGATGACGACGGCCGAATTGGTAAAATCGCGGATTTGATCCTTGAAGACGCCTGTTGAGTTTTCGGCGCGCTCGGCAACATAATCAAAGCTTTTAACCAGCGTTTTGACACCGTCGGTCAGTTCGGTCATGGTTTTTGAGGAATAATTGTCCAAAACGCCGACAAGCTTGGCAAAGTCGTCTACACGGCCGCCGAGTTCCTGTTTGATTTTTTCGGTCTGCGCCGTTGCAAGTTTGGTTACTTCCTGAAGTTCAATAACCTGCGAACGGATGGCATCGGCCATGGCTTTGGCCGTGGTGGCGCTCCCTTCTTCGGGATAAACGAGCTGGTTCATATAGGCGCGGAGAAACTTGGCCTCGCGTTTGAAACTGGAACCGCGGTCAATATAGGCCATAACGACCCAGATAATTGCCAGCGGAAGCGTAACGCCGGCCAGGAAGCCGCCGAACTCGTCCGGCATCATCAAAAACAGATTGGACCAGCCGAAAAACTGCGTGATGTAAATGACAACTACGGCAAACCAGATGACGCTGACCCATATCATCAGCCGGTGCAGATTGTTGTTGAGCCACGAGTTTTCCGTTTCAGCGTCTTCGACATAGCTGAACTTGTTTTTTTCGGACATAAAATCAGGCAGGTTGGAACCTTCGCGGTTTTCCGAATTTTGGTTTGACATAAATATAATCCCCTATATTTCCCCAAATATAAAAATTGTCGGGCATAGAATATAGCAAAAATTTATAAATTCAAAGCGATTAGGGGCAAAAGATTTCAGTTATCCACAAGCTTAGGCGCCGCGGCTGCCAAGCCGTTCGAAAACGGCGGTTTCGGAAGCCGGATTCATGTCCGGATTGCACGCGCGGACATATTTTTTGAGTTCGGCGCGCAATGCGGAAGCTGGTTCGGATTTTGAACGGTTCCGCGCATGGAAGTCGTTCAGGCGTGCCAAGAAGTCAGCCCTGCCCGCTTCGTCGAGTTCGCGGGTGTAAAGCAACGTATAGCTTTTGTAGTCGGACAAAGCGCCGGAACGCAGAACGGAAGCAACATAACGCTCAAGAATTTGGATTTTTTCCCGGCGGCAGACATTTTCCAGATGTTCTCTGGCCTTGTCGCTGAGCAACGCGTAAAGACGGCCGTCAGTTTGGCGGGACTTTTCCGCTTCGCAGAGTTCAGGGAAACTTTTGCCTTTAAGAACTTCGGCGGAAATATGCTGCTGGCAGGCCTTTTGCAGTTTCTGCGGTTTGGCTTCGGGATGCTCGCCGGCTTTTTTATACAACAGAAAGGCGTTTTTTATATCAAGTTTTGGCGGCGTAAGCATTTCGAACAGTGCCGCGCGGGTCTCGTCGCGGCGAGTTTCGTCGGCAATGTCTGCGGCTTTCAGGTAAACCGGCAGCAGCGTGAAAAGGCTTTGACTGTTGAAACGGCATTTTTTCAGAGCCGGGATAACAGACGGGATATCTTCGGCAGTCATGTTTTCAGCGCGTATTTGAGCCGGAACGTCGCCGTGGCCGTTTTCAATCAGCATATTGTAGACATCAAAGCGTTTCTGGCGGAAGTTATAGTCGCGGGCAGCCTCCAGATGCCGATAAGGAACCGGGCGGAACGGACTGTTCTTGTTCTGTGAGCCGAGATATGCCATCATCTTTTCGACCTGAGCTTCATCGCCGTTTTGGACAACATATTCAAAAGCTGATTTTCCGTAAGCGTCACGGCGGAAAAGCAGTTCGGCGAAAGGAAGCTCCTTAAATGTCTGCGGATTATGCCGCAAAACGCCGTCAAACATTTTCAGTTCGGCGTCGAGCAGTCCGGCACGGTAATGTTGGAAACGTGACAAATAGGTTTGTCCGTCGCGGCGCATTTGTTCCACCTGCGGCGAAGACTGAAACAACGCGGCTGCGTCAGGCCGTTCGCCGGTATTTGAAAAGGCCGCAGACGCGGCAAGCAAAGCTTCATTCAGGACCAGATCGGCCGCAAAATCGCGAATGTCGCTGTTGGTCGAAATGTCAAGATAGATGTCGGCGGAATGTTCCGACGGCATAAAGATGTTTTGTTCCATACATTTGACGTTGTCATAAACGCGGTTTAAAAGAACGAGATTTTCATTCGGCGAGAGTTCCAGCAAAGCGCCGGGAGAATCTTTCAGCATAAAATCCTGAACAAAGCGGTTGAGACTGCCCAGCCGCCAGTTTTTCACGGCCGTGTCATCATGCTGGGAAACGATATGCAGTACTGTCGAACGGCTTTGTCCGAAGGGCATGGCCGAAGCTACGTCGAGAACAAACAGCTGTTTCTGGATATATCTCCGCTCCTCTTCCGTATAGCCGAGCCGCTGCATATTCTGCTGAAACAGGTTTTCCAGCTCAAGCAAAACAGGTCCGCCGTGACAATGGCTGACAACGGGCAGCCGGCGGAGATTCTGCGCCGCGGTTTCCATATTGAGCCGTGTCTGTCCGCCGTCTTTTGAAATAAGCGGTAACAGCCAGACGTCAAAAAACTTTCCGTAATAGTCATAATGTTTTTTGGCAACCGGATATAACCTGTCATCCAGCCGGCCGAGTTCCGCATCCTGATTCAGCCTGTGGGTGCCGCAGTTGGCACTGTCCGGGTAATAGGCGCTGAAAATATGTCCGTCAAAGCCGGATATGAAATTGTTGTTAAGAAAACGCTCAACGATTTTGCAGATGGCGTTGGCATCATATTCGCCATTGGTGCCGTCGCCCGGGAGTATCAAAATGTTTGTTCCGTGCAGAAAACAGTCGGCGGAAATATTGCTTTCCCAGTGGTCAACGCCGTTTAAACTGCGGCGTCCCAATCCCATTTGCGAATTCATTACAGGCTCCCCCAAACGTTATCCCACATTAGATAACACATCCCTGAAGACGTGTAAACAGGGAATTTATTCGTTTTCTTTTTTTCTGAGGACGTATTTGAGACGGTTCAGCGCCTGAAACTTCATCTGATCCTGCGAAAGGGTATCAGGCACAACGACGGAAGCCTCAATTTTGGTTTCCGGTTCAATGGCGGTAACTTTGACGCTGTGCCCTACCCGCACGAATTCAAACAGAATTTCCGTCATTACTTGCCCAGAAAACGGTTGTTTTTTGGAAAACCGAACGGAACCAGTTTGCCCACCTGAGCACGATGTCCGAGCCATGCCAGCAAGTCGGTTTCAACTTTAATGCCGCCGCTGCGGGCATAGGAAAAGCCCTCCGCAGCGTTAAAGCTCTGAATGTCCGCCAGTCCGCCGTCTTTGTATTTCTGCAAAGTTACACCGCGTCCGCGTGCCATTGTCGGCACTTCTTCGACAGGGAAAATCAGCAGTTTGCGGTTATCGCCGACGACGGCAAGACTGTCGCCGGTAACTTTGACGCAGAAAACGGCCTTTTCGCCGTCACCCAGATTCATAATCTTGCGGCCGTTGCGGGTTTGGGCAATGATGTGGTTTTCGTCAACCATGAAGCCTTTGCCGGTATTGGAGGCAATGACATAAGAGGCTTTCGGCTCAAAGACAAAAGCCTGACAAATCTGATCGTTGTTTCCCAGGTCAATCATCAGACGCAGCGGCTGGCCGAACCCGCGGCCGCTGGGAATTTCGGAAGCCTGAACCGTAAAGAACTTTCCTGAAGTGTCAAAAAAGATAATCCGGTCGGTCGTCTGCGCATGCAGGGCAATCTGCAACGCATCGTCGTCCTTGAACTTGAAGTCGTCATCAAGGGCTGCATGCCCCTTGATGCAACGTATCCAGCCTTTCTGCGACAGGATAACCGTAATCGGTTCTTTTTCGACAAAGACTTCCAGCGGCACTTCAATTTCTTCCGAGACCTCGGCAAATTCGGTGCGGCGTTTGCCGAGAGCCGTTTTTTTGCCGAATTTTTCGCGCACGGCCTTGATTTCTTCGGCCAAAGCCTGCCAGCGTTTGTTTTCGTCGCCGAGCAGCGCCTCAAGCTCGCCCTTTTCGGACGAGAGATCGTCAAATTCGCGACGGATTTCGGTTTCTTCCAGTTTACGCAGCGAACGCAGCTTCATGTTCAAAATCGCTTCGGCCTGGTTTTCAGTCAGCGAAAATTCTTTCATCATTACCGCTTTGGCATCATCTTCTTCACGGATAATACGGATAATCTCGTCCAGATTAAGATAGGCAATCAGGTATCCGGACAGAATTTCGAGACGGTTATTTATCTTGTCCAAACGATACTGAGAGCGACGTTTTAGAACCTCATGACGGTGATTCAAAAACTCGACCAATACATCCTTAATGCACATAACCCGCGGAACGCCGTCGGAATCAAGCACGTTCATGTTCATCGGGAAACGGCTTTCCAAATCGGTGTTTTTAAACAGATGTTCCATCAGAAGACCGGCGTCGACCGTGCGGTTTTTGGGTTCAAGAACAATACGGACGTCATGGGTCGATTCATCGCGGACATCGCTGAGCATCGGCAGTTTTTTATCCATCAGCAGCTGGGCGATTTTCTCAATCAGTTTGGATTTGATGACCTGATAGGGAATTTCGGTTACGATAATCTGATACTGTCCGTGTCCGAGGTCTTCCTTTTCCCATTTGGCGCGAATGCGGAAAGTTCCCTTTCCCTGCTTATAGGTGTTAAGAATGCTTTCAAAACTGTCAATGACAATGCCGCCGGTCGGGAAATCCGGCCCCTTGATGCGGCGAACCAGCGGTTCCATTTCGCAGTCGGGCTTTTCGATCAGATACAGAAGCGCGTCACAGACCTCGCTGAGGTTATGCGGCGGGATATTGGTGGCCATGCCGACGGCAATTCCCGCCGAACCGTTGCAGAGCAGATTGGGCACCATGGACGGCATGACGACCGGTTCTTCCTCCTCGCCGTCATAGGTTTCGCGAAAATCGACGGCATTGTCGTTGAGACCTTCCATCAGAGCCATGGCAAATTCGGTCAGACGGGCCTCGGTATAACGCATGGCGGCCGCGCCGTCGCCGTCGATATTACCGAAGTTTCCCTGGCCGTCAACCAGCGGATAACGTACGGAAAAATCCTGAGCCAGGCGCACCATGGCACCGTAAACCGCACTGTCGCCGTGCGGATGATATTTACCGATGACATCGCCGACGACACGGGCGCATTTCTTAAAACCGGACTTCGGATCCAGATGCAGCTGGCGCATGGCAAAAAGCAGACGGCGGTGAACCGGTTTCAATCCGTCGCGGACGTCCGGCAGCGCGCGGTCGACAATGGTCGACATGGCATAAGACAGGTATCTTTTGCTCAATTCCTCCGAGAGGTGAACATCTCTGATTTTTTCTTCTACTTCCTGCATGTCAAAAATACTCTAAAATCGTTTATAGGCCTAAGTTATGCAGCAAATTAGCACGGTTCGGCGGGAATTTCAAGTTATGAGTTTGAAAAAAGTTTTTATTGAGGAAAAACTCGGTCATCCGCAGCAGATCGGCCACTTCCGAAAGTTCAGGATTATAGTTTTTATCGACAATATACTGCGGAAATCTGAACAACCGGCTTTTATAAGGCTCACCGGCCTCGGCACAAACGGCGCGGCCGGTTTTGGGCGAAACGTAGGCCAGATTTTCGGTTGAACCGGTAGCGGAACATTCGCTGAGGTCCAAGCCAATACCAAGAAAATCAAGAAGATAAAATTCAAAGTAAGAATAATGCACTATCCAATTATCTTCATCTACAAAATTAAAAAAGCTGTCAACCAGATAGTAAAAGCGTTCCAACTCCGCCTTTTCGGGCATGCAGGCATTTGCCAGTTCGCAAAAAGCGGAAAGCGCGGACAATTTGCCGCTGCTGCCGAGAAAACGAACGGCAGTCGGCTTGAGAAGCTCGGCACGAAAGGAAAGCATATTTTCTTCAATCCGGGCATAGGCGTCAACCGCAATCAGGTTGCCGGGCTGATAGACGCCAAGGTTCTTTTTGCTGTGGCCGCCCCGGACATAGCCGACAAGCTTGCCGTGCGCGCGGGTTATCAGAGTCAGAATAAGCGAGGTTTCGCCGTGTTTTCTGACATTGATGATGTACCCTTCGTCCGTAAACTGCAAATCTATTTCCTTGTCATGACTTCATAAACCCAGGCCGGCGGATTGGCGTCAAAACGCCAGGCGGAAAGAACCGCCAGCAGCGTGCAGGCCAGCAGCAGCCAAAAACCCCTTTGTTTGAAGAAATCTCTCATTTTCCGCATCTTTCGAAAAATTCTCCCCGAAACGCATCCGGGGAGAAAATTACTAATAATCGTGAATGATGGACTTGGTAACGCTGTCGTAAGTCATCAGCTCACTTAAAACCCGTTTCATGTCTTTAAGCGGAATCATGTTTGGTCCGTCGGACAGAGCCTTGTCCGGATTGTCGTGAGTTTCGATAAACACCGCGGCAACGCCGACGGCAACGGCAGCGCGGGCAAGCACCGGCGCAAATTCGCGCTGGCCGCCGGAAGTTCCGCCCTGCCCGCTGGGCTGCTGGACGGAATGGGTCGCATCAAAAATAACCGGACAGCCGGTTTCTTTGGCCATGATCGGCAGACCGCGGAAGTCGGTTACCAGCGTATTATAGCCGAAACTGGCGCCGCGTTCGGTCAGGCAAACATTGGCATTGCCCGAATCTTCGGCTTTTTTGACAATATGTTTCATGTCCCAGGGCGCACAGAACTGACCTTTTTTGATGTTTACGACCTTGCCGGTTTTGGCGGCGGCAACCACCAGGTCGGTCTGCCGGCACAGAAAAGCCGGTATCTGAAGCATGTCAACATACTGGGCAACAATGCCGCACTGTTCCTTTTCATGAACGTCGGTAACAATCGGAATGTTATTGTAGAGTTTTTTGATTTCCTCAAAAGTCAGCATTCCCTCTTCAAGACCGACCCCG
>UMCO01022800.1_pt1 | contig 21180 bp, 15 predicted proteins | sample 1964251 | NCBI WGS metagenome assembly UMCO01 (sample SAMEA4835970, study PRJEB28245) | human gut metagenome | biome: gut microbiome; material: fecal sample | place: Denmark | collected 2008
TGACAACGACGACAGATGGAAAGGCGTTGACAGCAAACTCCTTCTGAAAGAAGTGATGTCGATGGTAAGGGCCAAAGGCTATGAGCTCGGCAACGCGGACATCACGATAGCTCTACAGGCTCCGAAACTGCGCCCGCACATAGACGCGATGCGTTCCAAGCTCGCGGAAGTGATTGGAACAGACATCGACAACATCTCGGTAAAGGCCACGACCACAGAACGTCTCGGCTTCGTCGGCAGAAAGGAGGGCTGCGAGGTCTGGGCCACAGTTCTCATATTCAAAATTTGAATAATCCAATCATGATGACTGATTTCAATGAATAATGAAATAAAGTTATCGTGATTTGCCTTCAAAAGCTTACTTTTGCATATAATACCCTATTGATAGCACAATATGAGCCCTTTATCAGTAATAATCACAGTTCTGGCGTACTTTGCCGTGATGTTCACGGTGTCTTGGATCTCGTCGCGTAACGCGGACAACGCAGGATTCTTCAACGGGGGACGCAAGGCTCCGTGGTGGATCGTGGCGATCGCGATGCTCGGTGCGCCGATGTCCGGAGTCACATACGTCTCTGTGCCTGGAATGGTCGGCGTGGGAGGCACGGCTATGGGTTATCTACAGATGGTGCTCGGATTCTTTGTCGGCTACATCATCATCGCCTTCGTCCTCACACCTATATTCTTCAAGATGAATATGGTGTCGATCTACCAATATCTTGACGACCGGTTCGGAGTCTCCTCGCACAAGACGGGAGCATGGTTCTTCTTCATTTCCAAGATTTTGGGAGCCGCGGTCAGACTATTCCTCGTCTGCGTGACGCTCCAGTTGATGATTTTCGAGCCGCTTGGGCTGCCATTCATCCTGAACGTGATCGTCTCCGTGGCCATCGTGCTGCTGTACACGTTCCGTGGCGGGGTGAAGTCCGTGATCTGGACAGACACATTGAAGACAGTCTGTATGATTGTCTCCATCGTGCTGGCGATTGTGTTCATTGCCAAGGATCTGGGTCTTAATTTCTCCGGCGTGGTGCAGACGGTGCGTGAGAGTTCATATTCAAAGATGTTCTTCTTCGATGATGTGAACCACCCTGAATATTTCTGGAAGCAGTTCCTGGCGGGCGTGTTCACCGTGATCGCGATGACTGGTCTGGACCAGGATATGATGCAGCGCACGCTGAGCAGCCGCAACGCCAAGGATTCGCAGAAGAACCTCATTACCAGCGGTTTGTTGCAGATTCCAGTGATATTCCTGTTCCTCTGCCTGGGGGTGCTCCTTTACATATTCGCAGGGCAGAAAGGCATCTCCGAGGTAGGCGACACGCTGTTCCCGGCCGTTGCGACAGGTGGCTATCTGCCTGCGATTGTGGGCGTGCTGTTCGTGATCGGGCTTGTGTCGTGCGCGTTCGCGGCGGGAGGCTCGGCCCTGACCGCGCTGACAACGTCGTTCACGGTGGACATCATAGGAACTAAGGGGAAGAGCGAGGAGCAGGTCACCACTATAAGAAAGAAGGTGCATCTGCTGATGGCGTTCCTGATGGGTGTGGTGATCTTTGTCTTCTATCTGCTGAACACGAAATCGGCCATTGACGCGGTTTACAAGCTTGCGAGCTACACTTACGGGCCGATCCTGGGAATGTTCGCGTTCGGGATATTCTCGAAAAAGAAGGTCAACGACAAGTGGGTGCCGCTGGTGGCCGTCATCGCGCCGGTGCTTTGCTTCATTCTGCAGAGCAACTCCGAAAGGTGGTTCGGCGGGTATAAATTCAGCTACGAGCTGCTTCTTTTCAACGCTTTGTTCACAATTTTGGGACTTTGTCTGCTAATTCGAAGAAAAAAGTCGAATTAATTTTGTCAATTCAGGATAAAGTTCTATTTTTGCAGTCCAGTTGCGAAGAAACGCAGCGCATCATTGAGATATGGTGTAATGGTAGCACTACAGATTCTGGCTCTGTCAGTGAGGGTTCGAATCCTTCTATCTCAACAAATCCGGCTCCGGCCGGTTTGTTTTTATGGCTCTTGCCAACAAGAATGGCGGGGTAGCTCAGCTGGTTAGAGCGTCGGATTCATAATCCGGAGGTCGTGGGATCATGCCCCACTCCCGCTACACAACAATAGAAACTAATTAGACGATAATGGCGAACGCATTTCACTATTCCATCGGAAGGAAGTTCATCCAGGCTGTCAGCGGAGCATTTCTTATAATCTTCCTGCTGCTTCACGTGACTATTAACCTGTTCTCCGTCATTGACTCTTTCACAGGCAACTACAACGGGCTTGACGGCCTTTTCCAGAAAGGCTGCGATTTCATGGCGCTGCCTATCGTGACCATCATGGTTCCGGTTCTTGCCGCCGGTTTCATCATCCACATCATCTACGGATGCTGGCTTACTTGGAAGAACATCAAGGCCCGTGGCGGCTACAAGCGCTATGAGGCTTCAAGCGTCGCTGCCGCCGACTCCTGGTCAGCAAAGAATATGTTCGTGCTTGGCATCATCATTCTCGGCATCCTTGCATTCCATCTTACCCACTTCTGGGCCAAGATGCAGCTTGCGATGTTCACCGGCGCCGAGGAGGGCAACCCTTACGAACTTCTCAATCTCACTTTCGGACGATGGTGGGTGCTGGCATTGTACCTCGTCTGGTTCGTGGCTGTATGGTTCCACCTTTGCCACGGTTTCTGGAGCATGTTCCAGACAGTTGGCTGGAACAACCAGACCTGGTTCAAGAGACTGAAAGTGATCGGCATCGTGGTCGCCACGCTGATCTTCCTTGGCTTTGCGGCTGTTGGCATCAACGCATTCCTTCAGGCAAACGCTTTGATTTAGTCAAGGATTAAAAATGAAAATTCAAGGGTGACCGTGTTCGGTCACCCTTATTTGTTATACGCCACCCGGTCGTGGAACCAAGAATCCGGTCACTGAGCTACACTTCCGGTCACTGAACCTGTCGAAGTGACCATATAAAAACAGGACAACAAATAAGCCGCTTCGACGCTTCGACATGCTCAGCGACCAAAGCGTCAAAAATCAGACAAATTGATTTATAAATAATAGTTAACATTTTAAAAACGAACTGAAATGAGACAGAAAAAGTTCCTGCTCCCAGAGAGCGACATCCCGACAGCATGGTTCAACATGCAGGCAGTCATGCCCAACAAGCCAATGCCTATCCTCAACCCGGCCACTCACGAGGCCTTGAAAGCCGAGGATCTCTACCCTATCTTCTGCAAGGCGTGCGCCGACCAGGAGCTCAACACGACAGACGAGTGGATTCCTATCCCTGAACCGGTCCGTGAACAGTACGCCGGCTACAGATGCACGCCTCTGGTAAGGGCTTATGACCTTGAGGCCGCGCTCGGCACACCGGCACACATCTATTTCAAGAATGAGAGTGTCTCCCCTGCCGGATCCCACAAGCTGAACTCTGCCCTGGCACAGGCCTACTATGCCAAGGAGCAGGGCATCACCAACATCACCACCGAAACCGGAGCCGGACAATGGGGCGGAGCGCTATCCTACGCCGCAAAGAAGTTCGGTCTGGACTGCGCCGTCTATATGGTCAAGGTCAGCTTCCAACAGAAGCCTTACAGGAGGTCGATCATGCAGACTTTCGGAGCGGCCATCACTCCGTCTCCGTCAATGTCCACAAGGGCAGGGAAGGACATCATCACAGCCAACCCTAACGATCAAGGATCCCTTGGATGTGCGATTTCCGAGGCCATCGAGCTTGCGGTCAGCACTCCGAACTGCAAGTACACACTTGGATCTGTCTTGAACCACGTCTGCCTCCACCAGACCGTAATCGGACTTGAGGCCGAAAAGCAGATGGAGTTGGCCGGGGAATATCCAGACATCGTAGTGGCCTGCTTCGGTGGCGGCTCGAACTTCAGCGGCATCGCCTACCCGTTTATGAGGCATAATATTCAGGAAGGCAAAAAAACCCGCTTCATCGCGGCCGAGCCATATTCCTGCCCGAAACTAACGAGAGGAAAGTTTGAATATGACTTCGGTGACGAGGCCGGTATGACTCCGCTCCTCCCGATGTACACCCTCGGTCACGATTTCAAGCCGGCGACCATCCACGCAGGCGGACTTCGCTACCATGGAGCCGGCGTGATATTGTCACAGCTGATGAAGGATGGGTATATGGAAGCAGTTGACATCGAGCAGCTTGACGCATTCAAGGCCGGAGTTCTCTTCGCTCAGACCGAGGGCATCATCCCTGCTCCGGAATCCTGCCACGCCATCGCCGCGACAATAGGCGAGGCACTCAAGTGCAAGGAATCCGGCGAGGAGAAAGTCATTCTCTTCAACCTTTCCGGCCACGGTTTCGTGGATATGAGTGCCTACGATCAATACCTCTCCGGCGAGATGCAGAACTTCCACGTCTCCGACGCCGAGATTGCAAAGTACATCAAGTCGGCAGACACACTGAACAAGTAATCGATTAGATATAAGGTGGAATATAGTCAAGAGGGCCTCTAACCTGAATTTTGCACGTTACCAAAATTCAGAACAGAGGCCCTCTGGACTTATTAGGGTAACCTAATATTTCAATGACATCATACTGCATAGTGCATAGTCATCGTACATAGTACATATTTCAATGGCACCATACTGCGGTTGCTGAGCTTGTCGAAGCAGCGAAGCAGCTGAACCCACGGATGTACTGGTACTGTGATGTGCCGTGGCAGATAACTATTTGATTTTCATGCAAAAGAGCGATGTCCTGGTGAAGAAGACAGCACCAGGACATTGCTTTTTGTATTCATTTTCAAGCACTTAAGTGCCACGAGATACCACATTAGATCGGCAGCGTCTTCTGACGAAGCCAAGAAGCGACCTCTGGAGTGAGACGTGGGGAAAGAGTACGGTAAACGTGCTCGTTGTAGGCGTTGAGCCAGTCAATCTCTGAGCGGTCGAGAAGGTCTTTGACAAGGATCGACGTGTCGAAGTGGCAGAGGGTCAACGTCTCGAATCTCAGCCAATGGCCGAAATCGTTCTCTCCGGCATCAACGCAAAGGATCAGGTTCTCGTGACGGATACCGAACTTGCCCTCCCGGTATATTCCCGGCTCATCACTTGTGATCATTCCCGGAATCAAAGCCTGACGATTGAAGTTCTGACGGATGTCCTGCGGCCCCTCGTGGACATTCAGATAGAATCCGACCCCATGGCCGGTTCCGTGGCCGAAATTGCGCTTTGCGCTCCAGAGCGGTTCGCGGGCCAGGACATCCAGCTGGCAACCAGCCGTCCCTTTAGGGAAAACAGCCTTTGCCAATGCTATATGCCCTTTCAAGACCAAAGTATAGTCCTCTTTCTCCAACTGGGAACAAGGCCCAAGCGGAACAGTTCTGGTGATGTCAGTGGTACCGAACAGGTACTGCCCGCCGGAATCGCACAGGTAAAGTCCTTCCGCATAGATCTCAGCGGAGCCCTCCTCCGGCGTGACATAGTGAGGCAGAGCGGCGTTCGGACCGTAAGCCGAAATCGTCTCGAAACTCTCCCCACGGAAGCCCTCGATCTCACTACGGAACTCGTGCAGTTTCCGTGAGGCTTCATATTCATTGACCGCATCTCCCGCCTCGACGGAGGTTTGCAGCCAATGGAGGAAGCGCTCCATAGCAACGCCGTCCTCAAGATGAGCCTCCCTCATCCCAGCGATCTCGACTTCGTTCTTGACCGACTTGCGAAGCCCGACAGGCGAGGTCCCCATGATGACATACCGAGAGTTCAGAATACTGAACAAACTGAAATTCAACGTCGCCGGATCAACAAACAAAGCCTTGATGTAATTGCCGTCCACAAGATTTGAAAGCGCGGCCTCGACATCTGAATATTCCTGAATATTCACTCCGTCAGCAAGGAGCTCGTGGAAACTGTCCTCGGTCTCTCCGTCATCATCCGGAATCTCACCCTTACGTGCGAACCAAAGCACATTATCCTGAGTGACAAGAAGATATGACATCACCACAGGGTTATAAGCGACATCCTGCCCACGGACGTTCAGCATCCAGGCAATCTCATCCAAAGCCGTGAGAAGAATAGCATCGTACCCTTTGTCAGTCAGCCATTTGCGGATCCAACGCACCTTTTGCACCCTTGACCAGCCAACCTGCTCAGGTCCAAGAGTAATGATCGGGGTCTGAGGAATCTTCGGACGGTCAGTCCACAGGACTTCCAGCATATCCGGGGCGTTGACAAAACGGATCTTCTCTCCAACAGTTTTCTGAATATCCTCAACGGAAGATACTGTCATGCAAAGCCCGTCAACCGCAACGCAGATCTCGTCAAACTCCGCGAAATGATCCGCAAGCCATTCCGGAATAAGCACTTGACCAAGGACACGGGTCTTATGCAATTCCACTCCGGCCTCCGGAAGCTGCCGTGAAGCCTGAATGAAGTAACGTGTGTCCGTCCAAAGGCCGGCGTGATCCTCCGTGATGACAAGGTCCCCTTCCCCTGTGTAGCCGGTAAGCCACGCCACCTGATGCCAGCGCGCGGCGGAATATTCACTGTTATGAGGGTCATTCCCCGTCACGATGACGACATCCCACCCCTTCGAGCGCATCATCGCCCGAACGGCCTCGATTCTTTCTCTGAATATGCTCATTGCCTCAACTGGATTATATGGGTATTCAATGCTTACAAACTTACATAAAAAACTGCGATTTACGCCCGTCACATAAGAAAGAAACAATTTTTTAGAGGAAATATAGAATAATCCTGATAAAACGCCAAAATGTCTGTTTTCATGAAAAAACAAAAAAATGTATCGATTTATACATTCCTGCATTGATTTATTAAAAAAAATAAATATCTTGTGCAGCACTTGGTTAAAAAATCGATTTACGGAGATTCTGAAGATCGCTGGAAAAATAATAATACAACCAATAAAAACGTACTGTATGAACAAAAAAATCGCAGCAATCCTTGCTTTGCTTTTTCTAAGCGCAACTGTCGCCTTTTCTCAAAACATACAGGTTAAAGGAACAGTCATCGATGCAAACGGCGACCCCGTACCTTTCGCCTCTATTCAGTTGAAAGGCACAAAAACAGGTACATCAACGGACGAGAACGGTAATTACACTTTATCTGCCCCGAAAAACGGAACATTGATCTTCAGTTCCATCGGTTACCAAACCAATGAAGTCCACATCAACAGCAAGCTCATCGTTGACTGTGTGCTCAACCAAGACACCGACTATCTTGATGACGTTGTCGTCGTGGCTTACGGTGTCGCCAAGAAAGAATCCATCGTGGGAGCAGTCTCCCAAGTAAATTCAAAGGACATCGAGAAACGTTCCACATCCAGTGTATCTGCCGTTCTTGAAGGATCCGCCCCTGGTATCCGCGTGAACAACTCCTACGGAGAGCCAGGAAGTGACGCCAGCATACGTATCAGAGGATTCGGTTCCATAAACGGAACAAACGCGCCTCTCTACGTGATGGACGGTGTGGTTTACGGCGGCAACATCTCCGACCTGAACCCTCAGGACATCGAGAGCATCTCAGTCCTCAAGGACGCCTCTTCGGCAGCGCTCTACGGAAACCGCGCCTCCAATGGTGTCATCCTCATCACTACCAAGAAGGGAAAGGACGGAAAAGTCTCACTGACTGCCAACATCAACCAAGGTGTTTACCAGAGAGGTATCCGTGAATATGATTCCATGAACGCTGACGAATGGATGGAGACTATGTGGACCACCTACCGCAACGGTATGATGAGCGACCCGGCGCTCAACAAAACCCTTGACGAAGCCACGGCTCTGGCACGGAAGGATTTCCTTCCTGTTATTGCAAAGTACAACTTTAACAAAAACCGGGACCCTTTTCAGGAATCCCGGTTTTTCTTTGCTTATGGGTTGGGTTATTTTATGAGCTTGTTATAGTCAGTTTCTTTTGATGGAATCACCCATGTCCAGTTGTTCCTGTCCTGAGGACCGTAAGAAACGGCGAGGGCTGTGATGTAGTTGCCTCCCTTCTCTGTGGAAGTTCTGTTCAATGAATCACCCCAGCGCTTGAGGTCGAACCAGTTGAAGCCTTCGCCGAAGAGCTCGATCTTGCGGTAAAGTTTGATCTCGTCAAGAAGAGCGGTGCCGGTGGCGGTGCAATTATATTCCTTGTCACGTCCGCTGTCCCTTGTGAGGGCATTCAAGGAAGCCTGAGCCGCTTTTTCGTTCTTGAGGAAATAGTTAGCCTCAGCCTCGATCAGATACATCTCGGCGGAGCGGAAGTTGTTCAGGTGTCCGACGCCGGGTTGGGATGAATTGGCGAACTTGAAGTTCATGTAGGCATAAACCTTCGCGCTTGCTTGAATATCAGGATACAAGGATCTTGCATAAGCATCCAATTCCTTGCCGCCTTTCTTAGGATCTGCCAGACCTGTTGACTTTGTGTAGTAATAATCTTTAGGATCGAGGAACATTCCGCGACGGATGTCTGTCTCAGGAATCTTATCGTAAGCGTCCTTGTTGATGCATTTAGGATAGGTTCTTACGGCGGATGCCGAAGAATTATAGCTCATGTAGGCGAAATAAGAGTAGAAGAACAGAGTTTCATCGGCTGAACCATAGCAACTCCATATCCATTCCTTGTTAGGGGCGTTGAATCCGTCCTTGTACTCCGCGTTTGACATCAGAGGATGATTGGCGCGAGCCTTGGCGGCCTTGTCAAGAGCCTTGGCGTAATCCTGTCTGTTGAGGGCGGCACGGGCGTAGGTGGCATAAGCCATGTCGATGTTCGGAGAGTAATTGTCCTTGGAATCCGGTGCCAGTCCAGACTCTGTGTAAAGACGGATGGCCTCGTCCAGATCATCGTAAATCTGCTTGTAGCAGTCAGCCATAGTGCTGAGAGGCATCTCGTCAGTTGATGTGTCGAGACGAAGCACAACACCGTCAGACGCTCCGTTGCTGGAGTCTCCCCAACGCACGCTATAGACCTGAAGCAGCATCATGTAGCTGTAGGCCCTGAATGACAAGGCCTGTGCTTTGATGAACTGTTTTTCTGTCTCGTCTCCTTTCGCATTGTCGATGTTGAGTATGATGGCGTTGGCGTTGCCGATCAACATGTAGTAGTAATACCAATTGTAATAATTGTAGATGCTGATCTTGCTGTCATGATTCGTGCCGTTGATGACGGAAGCCCAACCTGGCAGGTTTACGACGAGATTATCTCCAGGATATTCACCGGTATATAACTTGATTGTTCCCTCTCCGTTGAAACCTTGCGAACCGAGATACTGCCTTGTCATGAGTTTGCAGATGCCATTAACCGCAAGGGCCGCGTTTTCTGTGCTCTCAAAGATAGTAGGTGTCGCGGTGGAACTCGTCGGGATTGTGTTCATATAATCCTTTGAACAGGAAGCCAGAAGCATTACACCTAACAGTGCGGCGATGGATATTTTAAGTATGTTTTTCATTTTGTCCGTGATTTAAAGTTTTTTACAGTCTGATGTTGAGTCCTAACGAGAATACACGCGCGGTGGTGAACTTGTTGCTGCTGCCTCCGGTGAAGTTCTGCTGAGGGTTCATGCCTCTGAGAGTTGTCAGGGTGAAGAGGTTCTCGGCGCTGAAGTTCACAGAGGCTCCGGCGATGTCAATCATGCGGGTAATTCTTGAAGGGATGTTGTAAGAAACGGTGAGGTTCTTGAACACCAGATAGTTGGAACTCTGAAGCCAACGGGTTGACATCGATGAGTTGTACTGGTTGTAGTAAGAGTTGAGTCCAGGAAGAGCGTCAGGATTGATACGGTTTGAGGATGTCTCTGTCATTCCGGCAGGAGCTGCTGTCCAGGATCCGAGCAGATCTCTATGGAGCTGATGCACGTTCGTGCTGGCGGACATCAGGGATGCATAGGAACTGTCGTACATCTTGCCTCCCAAAGAATAAGTGAAGAGGGCGGAGAGAGAGAAGTTCTTGTAGCTGAACGAAGTTCCGAAACTTCCGTAGATCTTAGGAAGGGCGCAACCGCTCCAGTCTCTCTTGGCATAGGTCACATAGGTAGTGTAGTCTTTGCCGTTGATGTTGACGTGATGCTCTTCAGGAAGCGGCTTTCTGGTCTCACCTTCTGCAGGTGTCCCCACATAGAAGGCCTCGTCATCAATCTGATAGAGGCAACGTCCGGTCATCATGTCCACACCTTCATACTGATACGTGAAGAATTCGTACATGCTGTGTCCCTCTGCATACTTGAAGTTCCCTGAAAGGATGCCCTCTTCCCTGTTCTGCTGAGGAAGAGTGATGATCTTGTTTCTCTCGATGGTGGCGTTCATGTTAAGGTTCCACTTGAAATCCTTCGTGCGGATTACATCGAAATCAGTGGCGATCTCTATACCTTTGTTGGAGACAGAACCAAGATTCTGTGTGATGGTGGAAACTGCGGAACTGGTTGAAGTCGCACCTGCGGAAAGTGGCTGATAGACACTGAACAGAAGGTCTCGGGTGCGCTTGTCGTAATATTCAAGAGACAAATTCCAGCAGTCGAAGAAGCGTCCCTCAAGAGCGGCGCTCCATGAGGCGGCGGTTTCCCACTTGATGTTGGTGGCGTCATTCTGTGACTTGTAGGCTCCTCCCTTTCCTCCATTCTGAACCATGGCGTAAAGGGCCATGTAGGCGTAGTAGCCGACACCCTGGTCATTTCCTACTTCTCCGTAGGATGCTCTGAACTTCAGTGAGTTGATTTGAGGGATAGCCTTGATGAAGTCTTCATTTGAGAGAACCCAGCTGCCTCCCACTGACCAGAAGTTACCCCAACGGTGATCAGGATGGAATCTTGACGATCCGTCACGGCGGAAGGAAGCCTCGGCGAAGTACTTGTTCGCGAAGTTGTAACGCGCGCGGGCCAGATAAGACTCACTGCGGACATCATTGTAGTAGTCCGTCATCGTGGTCATTTCAGAGAAGTTGTTGAGGGTGGTCTGTCCCGGGAATGTCTGGTTTGTCTTGTAATTGTAGAGATAGTTGTAGTGGTAGTAGTAGTTCTCGTGGCCGAGGAGGGCATCTACATTATGCTCTCCAAAGGCACGCTGCCATGTCAGCTGCTGCTGGAAAGTATAGTTCATGTAGCGGTATATGGTTCTGGAGGCACGTCCGTTACTGCCGGCTCCGTCACCTATCAATGCATTGTTGTAGGTCTGAGCCTCACTGTTGCGCAGACTCATGTCTCCCTTGATGGAGAATGTGAAGTCCTTGAGGAACTTGATGTCGGCGTAGAGCTGTCCGTTTAGTGTTGTGCGGTAGGATTTGGCCAAATTGTCCTCAAGTTCCCATGCGATGTGGCGGTTCTCATTTTGTCCACGGCTGTTGCCATCGTCATACTGCTTGTTGCCAGCCCCGTCCAGTATATAGTCTCCGTTCGCGGAGCTGAGATCGTGCTGATGGACAGGATAGATCGGAGCCATGAAGCGAGAGTAGTAGAACGGGTTGATGTAGGAATTGTTACCGTCCGTGTCGGTGAAATTGCTCTCCTGATAGGATCCGGCCAGATTCATGCCGATCTTGATCCATTTACGAGGAGTCACGCTCACGTTGGCACGTCCGTTAAAACGGGAAAAATCGGATGATTTTACATAACCTTTCTCATCAAGGTAAGCGGCTGACAAATAGAAACTTGACTTTTCGGAAGCAGCGTTGGCGCTCATGTTGTACTCCTGCCTGTAGCCAAGCCTTTCAATCGGCTTGAACCAGTCAAGGTCTTCGGCGATCAGAGGCTTGACGGTGCCGGTGAGTTTTCCGTTGGCATCGAACAATTCCTCATCACCCTTGTTGTAAATGTTGTACTTTAACAAAAATCATTTGAATATCCTACGTTTGATTATTCTTATGGCCACAAGAAGCAATTTTTCCACTGGAAGGAAAGCCGAAAGGCCTCTCAGGCCAGAGAGCAGCAGATTTGAAGGCGTGAATGCCTCCTTGACATCAGACAGAGACTCGCGCAGGAGAAACTCTCTGCGGACCAAACGCTCGCGGACATCATCCTGAGCCGACTCCAGCTCATCCATCGTCTTGATTTCAGAATACCTCATAGCTTATTTGTCTTCGTCAAAGAAAAGTTTGATGAACATCGGGACGAACGTGTTGCGGAACAGTCTCTTCCTAAGCAGAATGACAACCACAAGAATCACGGCGAAGACCGCGGCCACGATTCCGGCTCCGGCTGCATAACTGCCTATCAACTCCCCTATCCACATAACACCCCCGATGGCGAGAGCAGTCAGAATCACGGACACGATAAAGAGGACAAGCAACATGTAAAGCAACTTGCCGAGCGTCAATGACAATCCCTTAGCGGTTCTTAATTTGAGGTCATCAATCCTTGCCTCGACATAGTCCGCAGTGTTCTTGCCAAGGTCCTCAATCGGTTTTGTGAACTCACTCATCGTCAAGCGTTTTCCGACGGCCTTTCGGCATATTCAATGTCCTTCTGAATCGCGCTCTCGAGTTTCTCCAAGCGCTCGAAAATCTTCATCCTGACATCTTCCTTCAGATCCTCGGCCTGACCCTTGAGTTCCGCCTTCAGGTCGTTGAGTTCCATTCTTGCCAACCTCGCCCGTGCCTTGGCGGAATCCGCGGCGTCACCGACAGTTTCCTTCAGTTTCCTGCGTGTCTCCTCGCCCTTCTCCGGAGCGAACAGCAGCCCAAGAGTCAGCCCCGCGGCGGCTCCGGCGATGAATGCGAATAGTGAATCCCCTTTCATAACATTCGATTTTCACAAACTTACATAAAAATCTGCGATTTTTACGCCCGTCCCATAAGAAAGGAACAGTTTTTTAGAGGAAATATAAACCATACTGATCAGAAATCCAATTCATCAGCGCCGATTTCTGTCAGCCAACACAAACGGAACTCCTCGTGCAAGTGACAATAAGGCCATAACGCAACCCGTGAGTGTCCCGCAATCCTTCCGGGCGACAGAAAAGGGTTCCACAATCCTCCCGTGCGCAAAAGTGACCCTCTCACGTACGAAGCCTTATTTTGATCCTCCTCGTGAGCAGGAAGGCTTAGTCTGCGCACGGATGGGACTGCCGAGGCTGCCTCGTGAGCAGGAGGGCCAGGTCTGCGCACGGAACCATAGACATTATTTTCTGACAGGCACGCACTGAACCCCGAGGAGTTTCAGGGCGGAGACGAGTTCGGTGGTGACGGCAACCTTGTACTTGGTGGAGTGGAACTCGATCTTGTACTTGGTCTGTGGGTCGTAGAGGAACATCTTGAGAGGGACGGTGCCCCGATTGGCCTGGATCAAGGACACGAGATCCTTGCGGAATTTCTCGGTCAGCATAGGCGTGGTGATGCTGATGGAGAAAGCGTTCAGCATCGTCTCGTTCACGTTGCCCAGAAGCATTATCTTCTTTACCCTGAAAGCATAAGGCGAAGTCTTGCCTTGCGCGCGCTCTTCAGGCTTGATGAAATATTTCTCCTCGATGTCACCCTCGATGTAAAGGTTCTCGTGCGGCTTCATATAGCTCATAAAAGCCTCGTGGTCACGTCCGAACAGCGCCAGCTCGTAGGCTCCACTGTAATCCTCCAGCTTCGTCTTTGAATATGGCTTGCCGGTCTTCGTGGTCAGGGTGCTGTACTCGGTCACCAGGCCGGCTATCGCTACCTTCATCTTCTTCTTGGAAGCCTCACACTCCGCGACTTTCTTATTCAAATCCGCCAGTTCGCAGTTGGTAAAACTCTCTATCTCAAACGCATACTTATCCAAAGGATGTGAGGAGATATACATCCCGACATATTCCTTTTCCTTCTGGAGCCACTCGAACTCGTCGTCCGTCCCGACCATTTCAGGAATATCCGGACGCACAGGCTTCATTTCTTCAACCTCGCCGAAAAGCGAAGCCGCCGAATTGGCCGCGTCCTGGCTGTAGAGGTTGGCGTATTTTGCAAGCTCGTCAATGAACAGGTTCCCGCTGCGGCACGGCAGGAAAAACTGTTTGCGCTGGATGCCGAACGAATCGAAGCCTCCTGAATATACAAGGCACTCTATCGCCTTTCTGCCCAGCGAGTTACCAAGCCTTTCGATGAAATCGAACACATCGGCGTAGATTCCGTTGGCTGCCCTGTCGGCGATGATCGCGTCCGCCACATTGGAACCGAATCCCTTGATCCCCTTCAGGCCGAAACGGATGTTGCCCTCCTTGTTCACGGTGAAGTGTGAATATGACTCATTGACATCCGGGTTCAGCACCTTGATCTTGTGAGCCTTGCAGTCGGACAGAATCTTCTTTATCTCCGGCATGTTGGAGAGGTTGCAGGAGAGGTTGGCCGCGAAGAACTCGGCGGGATAGTGGCATTTCAGCCAGCCGGTCTGGTAGGAGACCCATGCATAGCAGGTGGCGTGGGACTTGTTGAAGGCATACTGCGCGAATTTCTCCCAGTCCTTCCAGATCTTGTCCAGCATCTTCTCCGGATGACCGTTGGCCTTGCCGCCCTCCATGAACTTGTCCTTGAGTTCGTTCAGAATCGTTATCTGCTTCTTGCCCATCGCCTTGCGGAGCTTGTCCGCCTGACCCTTCGTGAAGCCGGCCAGCTTCTGGGAAAGAAGCATCACCTGCTCCTGATAGACGGTCACACCGTAGGTGTCCTTGAGGAACTCCTCCATCTCCGGGAGGTCATATTCAATAGGCTTGAGTCCGAGTTTTCTGTCCACGAAGTCCGGGATGTAGTCCATAGGGCCCGGACGGTAGAGGGCGTTCATCGCGATGAGGTCCTCGAAACGCTCAGGATGCAACCTCTGGAGCCAGGTCTTCATGCCCTCGGATTCAAACTGAAAGACGCTGTCCGTGTCACCGTGGCCGTAGAGTTCGTAAGTCGGCTTGTCGTCAATCGGAATCGCCTCGATGTCGATGTCCGTGCCAAAGCGCAACTTAATGTTGTCCAGACATTTGTGGATTATGGACAGGGTGTTGAGTCCCAGGAAGTCCATCTTCAGCATGCCGACTTCCTCGATGTAGTGGCCGTCGTACTGCGAGGTCCAGACATACTGCCCGGATTCCTTATCCATCGAAAGACAGATAGGAATATAGTCGGTCAGGTTGCCTCGTCCGATGATCGTGGCGCAGGCGTGCATTCCGACCTGACGGATGCATCCCTCCAGCTGACGGGCATATTTCAGAACCTCCCTCACCTGCTCTGTTCCGTTTTCCAACTCTTCCTTGAACTCAGGCACAAGACGATAGCAGTTCTTCAGGGTTATCTTGACATCCGTGTCCTCCATGCCCCTCTGATAGGTCTTCTTGACCGTTTTCTTCTGACCCGGATTGTCAGGATCATCAACCTCGACATCCTTTTCCACCACCTTGAATCCTGGCTTCAGATCATCCAGATCCGGATTGAAGAGATATTCCTTCTCCACCTTTTCACTGAGGCGGTCAGGCACCATTCCGGACAGGCGGTTGGACTCATCGATCGACAGGTCATGGATTCGCGCCACGTCCTTGATGGCACCCTTGGCGAGCATCGTGCCGAAGGTGATCACCCGGGAGACGTGATCCTTGCCGTAGGAGTCCTCGACATATTTATGCGCCAGCGACAAATCCTCGAAATCGACATCTATATCCGGCATCGAGATTCGGTCCGGATTCAAGAAACGCTCGAACAGGAGCTGGTACTTGATCGGATCCAGGTTGGTGATTCCCAAGCAATAGGCCACCACGGATCCGGCCGCGGAACCACGGCCTGGCCCCACCATGCTGCCCTTCGCCCTCGAAGCCGCGATGTAGTCCTGCACAATCAGGAAGTAGTCCGGGAAGCCCATACGGCAGATGGTCTTAAGCTCGAAGTCTATCCTCTCGGACTGCTCGGCGGTCAAAGTCTCCCCATAACGCCTTTTGGCTCCCTCGTAGGTGATGTGGCAGAGATAGGCCACCGACTTACAGAACTCGTCGCCACGGTAATTGCCCTTCTTGTCGCATTTTCCGACCTCGATGACATCCTTGTACATGTTCAGATAGTTGTCCAGGTCGTCAAGGAAGGCCTGGTCGATCTGATACTTCGGAAGCACATGGTCGCGGTCGATCTGATATTCCTCAACTTTGGAAGCTATCTCCAGAGTGTTTTCCAGCACTTCCGGATGGTCTGGGAACAGAGCGGCCATCTCCTCCTCGCTCTTCAGGTACTCCTGCTGGGTGTAGTGAAGGCGCGGCTCCTCGTTGATCTTCTTACCGGTGTTCAGACAGATAAGATGGTCGTGCGCGGGGCCATCCTCCTTGTTGACGAAGTGGACGTCATTCGTGGCGACCACCTTGACACCCATCTCCTGAGCCAACTGGAATATTCCCTCATTGCTGATCTTCTGCTCCTCATAAACCTCCAGCGACAGCCCCGGGACCTCCGTCTTGTGGAGCATCACCTCAAGGTAGTAGTCGTCTCCGAAGACCCTCTTGTGCCACTCTATCGCCTTTCTCGCCTCGTCCATCTTTCCGGCGACGATGTTCTTGGGAATCTCGCCGGCAAGGCAGGCGGAGCAGCAGATCAGATTCTCGTGGTACTTCTCGATGATCTCGTGGGAGACCCTCGGCTTGCCGTAATAGAGACCTTCGATGTGACCCTGCGACACGATCTTCATCAGGTTCTTGTACCCGTCGAAGTTCTTGGCCAGAAGGATGAGGTGGTAATATGACCTATGCTCGCTGTCCTTGATCTTAGGGTCGTAGTGGCGTGTCACATAGACCTCGCACCCGATGATCGGCTTGACCTTGAAATGCCCGGTAGCCTTGTCCACATGCTTGCCTGCGAACTTGAAGAACTCCTTGACACCGTACATGTTGCCGTGATCCGTGATGGCCAGGGCCGGCATCCCCATCTCCTCGGCCCTGTCGAACAAGGTCGAGATGGAGGAGAATCCGTCAAGAATCGAATATTGCGTGTGGACGTGAAGGTGTACAAAAGCCATGGTGACAAGTCAAATTTTCATATATCCGCAAACCGTTCGGGAACGAAGCGGCCAACACCCGAACCCAAGCGAATTGCGACAATACAAAGATACCGAAAAACCCTATCCCCGCAAAGCCGCCCCCTCCGAAAAGTTTTCAACATCTGGAAAAAGTCCCGGTTTCACCCTCTTAAATCTCGGAATTATTCCCGAAAATAAGGATAAATAGTCGGAAAAAGTCCCGATCTTAACCATTCAAAACTCGGAATAATTCCCGATATTATTTGTTATTCAATTGATTTATTGTAAATTCGCAAAAAATATAAAAAAAAGAAGCCATGCTATATAGAAAATTCGCAGCCCATCTGGAAGACTTTCTCCGGAACGAACCTCGTAAGATAATGCTCGTCAATGGCGCCAGGCAGATTGGCAAATCGTACCTGATAAGGCACGTCGGCAACAAACTTTTCAAGAATTATGTGGAGATAAACCTGAAAGCGGACAAGGAAGGCTCCGGAATATTCGCGTCTGTCCGCAGTGTAGAGGAGTTTTTCCTGCAATTGGGTGCGATCGCCGGGAACAGATTAGGCAATCGGGACGACACGATTGTCTTTCTTGACGAGATTCAAAGCTATCCGCATCTGATGACGATGCTCAAATTCCTGAACGAGGACGGCAGGTACAGGTACATTGCCAGCGGCTCGGAATTAGGTGTGGCATTGGCGCAGACCCCTTCCGTCCCTATCGGCAGCATAGCCATCGAGCAGATGTATCCGCTTGATTTCGAGGAGTTTCTCCTAGCGATGGGATGCAGTCAGGACACTATTGACGGGATGCGGGAATATTTCCACGACAGAAAGCCGTTGAACGATTCCCTGCACAACTATATGCTCCGGCAGTTCAAGATCTATCTTTTGGTGGGAGGAATGCCCGACGCCATAAACAAGTTCATCAAGAGCCGTAACATCGCCCAAGTCCGTAAGATCCAACGGGACATACACTCCTTGTACAAGTTGGATGCGTCGCAATACGACGAGGAGAGGAAACTTGTCATCCGCAAGATCTATGACATGATTCCGTCCAACATGGAAAACAAGAAGAAGCGTGTCATCGTGAAGAACATCGAGCAGACCGCCGGTCACAAGCAGTTCAGCGACTACTCCGATGAGTTTGACTATCTGGTCAACTCCGGTGTTGCTCTCTCAGTCCAAGCCATCAGCAATCCGAAGTTCCCGCTGAAGGAGTCCGAGAGCAAGAATCTTATCAAACTATACCTCAGCGATGTAGGCATTCTTACTGACCTTCTTTACAGGACAAACATCAATGCGGTGCTTGGAGACGAACGCAGCGTCAATCTCGGCTCAGTCTATGAGTCTGTAGTGGCACAGGAGCTCCACGCCCACGGATTCACCCTGCACTACTACGACAACAAGCAGCGTGGAGAGGTTGATTTTCTGATTGATGACTACGACAATCTCACAGTCCTGCCCATCGAGGTCAAATCAGGCAAGGATTACAAGGTTCACAGCGCCCTGGACGCCTTCCTTGACACCCCCGACTACCACATCAAGAACGCCATAGTCCTAAGCAACGAACAAAACGTCCACAAGGAGCATGGCATCACCTACCTCCCCGTCTATTACGTGATGTTCCTAAAGCAAGACAACATCCCGGAAGAAGATCTCGTCATCCCGAATCCGACTTTGCAAGCCTAGTGGCGACCGTGGCACTTAACTAACTGACAGTGAAACGAAAGGGCATCCTCGTGGTTCAAGTATTCAGACCACGACAGTGTTTTATCCGCTGATTATCAGGGCATTATCCGCCACTGATTTCTAATACGCACGCCCGGCCGTACATCTTCGGGGAGTTGAAGGCGGGGGTGTGGCCGGAGAGGCGGAAGAGTTCGGGGATGGTGACGATCTCGTAGCCACGGGTCTTGAGGGCGGGGATCAGGGTCTTCATCGCCTCGACGGTGCGCTCGTTCGTATCGTGGAACAGGAGGATGCGGCCGTCCTCGACGCGGGCGAGGGTCTTGGTCACACGATCCTCGACCGGCATGTCGGCCCTCCAGTCCTGACAACTGAGGCCGGAGATGAATATCTTTCCGTCCACAAGGCCGGCGACGTGGGCGTTGTGTGCCGTGAAGGGAGGACGGAGGTACACAGGCTTCGCACCGGCGTAGGCCTCGATCAGGGAATCGGTCTTGGCGACCTCCGCAAGAATCAGAGAGTCAGGAATCTGCGTGAGATTAGGGTGGGAATAGGTGTGGTTCTCGACGTCGCATCCCATCTGGACCATCCGGCGGATGATAGGGGCGGTCTCCTCCGTGATGTTCTGGCCGATCAGGAAGAACGAAGCCTTCACTCCGTTCTCCTCCAGCACGTCCAGCATCATCGGAGTGCATCTCAAGCTCGGCCCGTCATCGAAAGACAGGGCGACATATTTCGGTTTCAAGACTTCCTCGCAAACAGAATCGCATCCGCAATCCTCCTGGGCGTAGGCGATGCCGGTGGAAAGGAACATGATCAGAAGACCAACAATTATCCCAAATATCATTGCCATTTAGATAAAACGTTTTTGTTTTTACGAAAAAAAGATATACTTTTGCAATATACAAATAATTAAGCCATGATTAGAAATTTAAGATTCAAAATAATTGTCATTGCTATTATCTGTGCCGCTTCTTGTTCTTGCACAAAAAGCGAGATGGAACCTCCACAAATTGACTCTAACCATTATTACTCTGAACCTCAAATCTCCCAAAAGATCGATAGTCTTAAGCAACTATATAATTGCAATTTTGACTATGACCTGACTGAAAATTGTGTACTATCAGATGATACTTTCAATAAATTAGAAGAACTACTGAGAAATTCAAGCCCAACAACAAAATCAGTAGAATATGGCGAGGGAGATGACAGTGAATTACTCATTCACTGCATAACAGCCATTAATGGAGATGGTGGAGAGAATATAATTGGCAATAATTTTAATGACACCGACAATGTAACAATGACGCTTACTGACGGATATCATAAACCGGGAGAATCAAAATACACATCTCACAATCGTAATTGCAGATATATGAGAGTGACCTTTAATGCTTTCTTATTGCCTTGGATATACATCTCATTCAACGGTGTTGTTGAACAAAAACATTATACGAATGACATAACATGGGTTGAAGAAAGCGTTGTATACAAAGGAGGCGTATGGGACTGGGATCCAGGAGATCTCTATTATTTCTATAACGATGTCGCACTTGCTTCCGAATATAACGGGACTAAAAAGAGTGAGATAATTGACAAGATCACAGGTGGAATCATAACTATCCGCATTAGGGAACGATTCGTGTTTATTATTTATAATTTAACCCCCGGAGCCTTGCTTGACATAGATAAAGTAAGAGAACTCACATTAAGGGGTTATTTCACAAACGAAGAACCAGTTGAACGTAAATAATAGAAGACAATATGAAAATATTATCATATCCAAAGCAAGCACTGATATTATTACTGTCAATCAGCTTGATGTCATGTTCTGTCAAAGACACCTGCAAGTCCAAAGTACAAGAGACTTCCCCGACCGACTCCATGCGTATGGTGATCTATGACCAATTCGACACGCCGGAGATGAGTGCGGAAAGGAAATCCTTCGGTTCGGATCTGACAGGCAAGGATCTAGAAAACTACAAAGAGCGGAAACTAAGTAAATCCGAGATAAAGAAATGGATGCTGCACATGAACGCAGTGCATGGTATGACCATCGACGATAACAGCAAAGCACAGTTCCTCAACGGGAAATGGACAATGTACCGGCTAGACACCGTAGAGCATAGACTAGTGACCTTGGAGAGGAACACCTCCATCAGGAGATAGCCGATGTCAATAGCGATCACGACGATGGTTGGTGAGATTATCGAACCACAGGATCTGTGAATGTCAGGTCACTTCGACAGGCTCAGTGACCGACACAAACTAAAACCCTCTTCCGAACATCAGCCAGTACTTCGCCTCAAGCTCCTTCCAGCGGGCGGCGCACTTGTCGTGGATGGCGGCGGTGTAGGCGTTCAGCAGCCGCGCCCTCTTGCGAGGGGTGGCCTTTGAATATTCAGCCTCAAGCTCAGGCAGGCCTTCGAAGGTCATCGCCTCCATCTCCAACACATTGTCCGTGAACTCCTTCTTGGTCTTCTGCCACGAAAGGGTGGCCAGCTTGTTGGCGCGGCGGAACTCCCACAGCACGCTGTTAGGATAATATTCCTTCGTAAGCATTCGATAAAGTACGACTGTCAGTTTGATT